>X289_Eastern_Grey_Kangaroo__coassemble_93_pt1 | contig 71060 bp, 55 predicted proteins | sample X289_Eastern_Grey_Kangaroo__metabat2_low_PE_002 | metagenome-assembled genome bin X289_Eastern_Grey_Kangaroo
GCTCTGAACATAGACTATCTCAAAAAACTACTAAACATTTGATGCGGTTGCCCTGCAGTTGCTCCGAGACGAAAGGGCGAATAGCTGATTTTGGCTAACTTTGCCGTACCAAGTGTAGGTGTGCCTGCTCTCTAGGTAGGAGGCAGGCAGGAGTCTTGCACTTCCAAAGCCAACGTCAACCTCTTAGGTTTATCATATTATATAATAGATGAAACAGCAGAAGCGGACTCCGGGCTTCTTTCATACCCGATTTATCAGCGTCATCAGCATTGCGATGGTGCTTTTCCTGATAGGGGTGGTCACCATGGTGGGCATCTTGGGCGATGAACTGCAGAGATTTGTACGTGAACAGTTTACATTTACAGTACAGCTGGCATCCGAATCAACTCCCGAGGAGATTGATGCCGTAGGAAGGCAACTTAAGGCACAACCTTTTGTGAAAGAGGCTACCTTCCACTCGAAGGAGGAGGCTTTAGCAGAAGTCACCAAGGAGCTGGGGGAGAATCCCCAAGATGTGGTGGGATGGAACCCTATGCGCCCCTCCTATGAGGTGGCTGTGAAGTCTTCCTACCTCAGCTCTCCGGATAGTCTTGCCGTGGTGGAGCAGGTGCTGAAGCAATATTCCGTCTCACGACAATTAGAGTATAAGCAGGACTTAATGGAGCATCTCAATCACAACCTCAGGACCGCTACCCTGGTGATGATCGGTGTGGCGGTGGCACTTCTACTGATCTCTATAGTCTTGATAAATAATACGATACGGTTGCTAATCTATTCCAAGCGTTTTACGATCTATTCGATGCGTCTGGTAGGAGCTACCTCGAGCTTTATTCGCGCACCTTTCGTACGTCAAGGAATGGTAAGCGGACTCTTGGGCGCTGTGGTGGCATTGGGTTTTCTAGCGTGGTTGTGGAAGTATCTGCTGGATACCTATCCCTACCTCGGTACAGTACTGACTCTGCGCACAGCAGGCATAGTGGCTGCAGTAGTGGTAGTCCTAGGGGTAATAATTTCGCTGCTCTCCTCACACTTTGCAGTGAACAAGTATCTGAATATGAATGTCAACAAACTCTATCGGGTCTGATGCAGCCTCAGGGGACGACACATGTATTTTCCCTGATAGGTCAACTGTGGGGCTAACTATTAAAGGTCATAAATCATAATATCTGATGAAGAGATCTGACAACGCTTCCGAGCGATACCATCTCTATACTTTTGGGAAAGTGAATCTATACATACTCTTGGGTTCACTAGCAGTGATCGTGGTTGGGTACCTCCTCATGGCAGGAGGGAAGTCCGCCGATGGTGTGAGCTTCAATCCCGAAGTCTTCTCTACGCGCCGAATCACCGTGGCACCTATCGTGACTACGCTAGGATACTTGGGCTTATTAGTGGCTATACTCTACCGCCCACGTCACCATAAAGTCAATGACACCGAAGAGCTACCATCCTCCCAAAAGTAAAGTAGAAACATGACACTACTACAAGCATTTATCCTCGCCATTGTCGAGGGTCTGACCGAATTTCTGCCGGTATCCAGCACGGGACATATGGTTATCGCCGAGGCTCTCATGGGCATGGAGAGTACAGGCTATGTCAAAGCCTTTACGGTGATGATCCAGTTGGGAGCCATCTTGTCGGTCGTCTTCCTATACTTTAGACGCTTCATCAACTTTAAAGTCCCTGCATCGCTTCGGGGAGCAGATGTACCACAGTGGCGCAAGAGTCTGGGGAGATTGAGATTTTATGGAAAACTGGCATGGGGATGTGTTCCTGCCGTGATCCTGGGATTACTCTTCAACAGTTGGGTCGACAAGATGCTGGGATCCGTGTGGGTGATCGCCGTGAACCTTATTATCGGTGGGATCTTCATGCTCTTCATAGATCAATGGATACGGAACAATGAGGGTACGCGAGTCTCCTACAGAGATGCATTCATGATAGGTCTCTTCCAATGTATAGCCATATTTTTCCCCGGCATGTCACGCTCCATGTCTAGCATCGTGGGAGGGATGGTGCAGGGACTCACCCGCAAGACTGCGGCGGAGTTCAGCTTCTTTCTGGCAGTACCCACCATGTTTGGTGCTACAGTGCTGGAAGCCTATAAGCTGTGGAAAGAGGGTGGCAGCGAAATCTTCTCCCAAAATTGGGATACCCTCTTGGTCGGGAATGTGGTCTCCTTCGTTGTCGCTCTGATTGCCATCAAGTTTTTTATCAATTACCTCACCCGCCATGGTTTCCGCGCCTTTGGTGTCTACCGAATCATCGTGGGAGGTCTGATCATCGGACTTACCCTTGCCGGATTCGATCTGAGTGTAGTGTAGTCCAAAGGCGACCTAAGAGTATCCCGTATGAGCGTAGATCAGAACAATCCCTTCCTGACCGGAAAGGTCATAGCCGTGGATAAGCCTCTAGAGTGGACCTCATTCGACATCGTCAATAAGTTCAGGTATCGGCTTTGTAAGCAACTTCATGTGAAGAAGTTCAAGGTGGGTCATGCCGGTACGTTGGATCCTCTTGCCACAGGGCTCGTACTCCTCTGTACGGGACGCAGTACTAAGAGAATAGAAGAGCTGCAAGCAGACCGGAAGACCTATATAGCAACCCTCAAACTCGGGGAAACTACCGCGTCACACGATCTGGAATCGGTGGTGGAGCATAGTGGATCATACGATCATGTGAGTCCGGGTATACTGGAAGAGGTACTCCAAGAATTCATTGGGAGTATTGAGCAGGTGCCTCCCGCATTCTCTGCCTGCAAGATAGAAGGGACTAGGGCTTACGAGATGGCTCGTCGCGGAGAAGAGGTGGCTTTGCGCTCTAAGACAGTGACGATCCATGCCATCCGAATACTGGCGTACAATCTCCCTGAAGTCACCTTGGAGATAGAGTGCGGTAAGGGGACATATATTCGTTCACTGGCAAGAGATCTGGGTGAGAGACTGGGCTGCGGAGCTCATCTAACCTCACTGAGACGTACGCAGATCGGGCAATATACAGTATATGAAGCAATCTCCCCGGAGGAATTCGATGCTTACATAGCAGAAGTATTAGATAAATATCAGGCTGAGAATGAACATAATAGAGCACAAGGTGTTGTACCTACTGGAGGGATAATATCTTAGCCTCTCATCTCAGCGCCCCATACCAACAGAATATCCAGATAGATTAGGAATCACATTTAATGAAACTATCACAATTTAATTTCGACTTTCCGGAAGAGTTGCTGGCGCAGCATCCGACGCGATTCAGGGATGAATCGAAGATGCTGGTGCTGCATCGTGAAGATGGATCCCTGGAGCACAAGACCTTCAAGGATATCGTGGACTACTTTGACAAGGATGATGTCTTTGTCTTCAACAATACCAAGGTGTTTCCGGCACGTCTTTATGGGTATAAGGAAAAGACAAATGCCCGCATAGAAGTTTTCCTCCTGAGAGAGTTGAAGCCCGAGCAACTGCTATGGGACGTATTGGTGGACCCTGCACGCAAGATCCGTATTGGAAACAAACTCTTCTTCGACGAAGAGGAAAGGGTAGTGGCAGAGGTGATAGATAATACTACCTCACGCGGTCGTACCCTGAGATTCCTCTACGATGGTACGCATGAAGAGTTTAAGGAGGCTTTGTTTTCCCTCGGTACGACTCCCCTTCCACGCTATATAAACAGACCGGTAGAGAAGGAGGATGCGGAGAGATATCAGACCATCTTTGCGAGTGAAGAGGGTGCAGTGATGGCTCCATCGGCTGGGTTGCACTTCAGCAGAGAGTTGATGAAGCGTATGGAGATCAAGGATATACGCTTTGCATTCCTGACTCTCCATACCAGCCTGACAGCATACCGCAACATCGATGTGGATGATCTGACCAAGTATAAGATGGGGTCAGAGGAGATGAAAGTGACTAAAGAGTGCTGCGACATAGTCAATGCCTCCCGCGAATCCGGGCATAAGGTAGTGGCTGTGGGTGCATCCGTACTGAAGGCACTGGAGACCAGCGTGAGCACAGATGGCTTCATCAAAGAGTATGACGGATGGACCGGGAAGTTTATCTTCCCTCCCTATGAATTCCATATCGGTGATGCTATGATCTCGAACTTCCACCGCCCCTTCTCCTCACTGCTGATCATGTCGGCAGCGTTTGGAGGCTATGACAATGTCATGAAGGCCTACAAGGAGGCGGTACAAAAGAAATATAGATTTGGCGCCTATGGAGATGCCCTTCTTATCCTATAACTTCCTGTAAAGTAGCCTTTTCGGCAAGAGAACTGAAGTGATGACTGTGAACAACACCTATACGACCTATTTGGCTCTGGGGTCCAACCTGGGAGATACAGAGGCAAATATATTTCACATCTGCTCGGCAGTGGAAGAGCTGGTGGGAAAGATCACCAAGCGGTCAGAAGTCATCACTACCGAACCACAGGAATTTGAGAGCCCACACCTCTTCAGCAACGCTGTCATTGAGGTGGAAACTTCCCTGGATCCGTTTGAACTACTCGAGAAGACTCGTGAGATAGAGAGACGGATGGGACGAAGCAGAAAGAGCCTCGGAGGGAAGTATGAGGATCGCGTTGCTGACGTCGATATAATCCTTTACGAGCAAGTGATCTACAGTAGCGAGGATTATGTGCTGCCGCATCCAAAGTTTAGGAAGAGGGCTTTCGTACTCGAGCCACTGTGTGAGATCGCACCGGATGTTATGGATCCCTGCACCATGAAGAGTGCCCGACAACTACTGGAGGAGCTGAGGGCGAAGACCATGGCACATATGTCTGAGGAGGAGACAAGAAATGGGTAGGCTACTTGCTCTGGATGTTGGGCGCAAACGGACCGGTATAGCGGTCACGGATGTACTTAGGATAGTTCCGGGGGGATTGGGATTCCAACCGACTTCTCAGATTCCGGCATGGTTGCAGGGGTATTGTGCCAAAGAGGAGGTAGACCAGATCATCATAGGACTCCCTAAGCAGGCTGACTACAGCGACTCTGAGAGCTCAAAGTACATCGAACCGCTCATAAGAAGACTGAAAAAACTATTTCCGGAGATCCCTATCTTGAGATATGATGAGCGATATACTACCGTAATGGCTCAGCGTGCCATGATCGAAGGTGGGATGAAGAAGTCCAAGAGGAGAATCAAAGGGGTGGCGGACGAAGTGAGTGCTGTGATCATCCTTCGAGACTATATGGAGAGCAAAGCCTATGAAGGAGATAGAGCAAAATTGTTTCCTCAGAATGAATAAACAATCAACAATATCGAGATAATCCATAACCATGATATTACCTATATATACCTACGGTTCGTCAGTATTGAGAGAGGAGACTCAGACGATAGACCGGGACTATCCTTTCCTAAAGAAGCTGATAGAGAACATGTTTGAGACGATGTATGCTGCCGAAGGGATCGGTCTGGCTGCCCCTCAGATCGGGAGACCTATCAGGTTGCTGGTGATTGATGCGGACCCGATCAAAGATGAATACCCGGAATGTGCTGGATTCAAGAGAGTCTTCATCAATGCTGAGATCCTTAACTACAACGACGAGACCGTATCCCTTCCGGAAGGATGCCTGAGTCTGCCGGGAATCACGGAAAAGGTGGAACGCCCCACAGAGGTGACCGTCAAATATCTGGACGAGAACTTCGAGGAGCATACGGAGACTTTCAAGGGATTTGCTGCGCGTGTCTTTCAGCATGAGTCGGATCACTTGTGGCAGACTCTCTTCACAGATCGCATCTCTCCCCTTCGCAAACGGATGATAAAGTCAAGACTCTCCAAGATGTCCAAAGGTCAAGTCTCGGCGACCTACCCTACCGTCTTGCGTTGACCACCGGCCGAAATCCCAATAAGTCCCTGTAAAATGAAGAGATTGTGCCTGCTTATCCTCATGCTCCTGACGCTCTTTCCGAGTGTCAAAGCACAGATTGATGCTGAAAGAGTCACCACAATCGGGCGCAATGCTATCTTCTTTAAGGACTATGTACTAGCCATTCAATACTTCAATACAGCGATAGATGTCGCTCCACATCGGGCAGAACCTTACTTCTACCGGGCCGTTGCCAAATTCAATCTAGAGGACTATTTCGGTACTGAGAGTGACTGCGATTCGTGCATTGTCAGGAATCCTTTTATCTATCGTGCCTATTTTCTGCGGGCTTTGGCGCGGCATTCGTTGGGGAAAGACTCCTTGGCTCTGGCAGACTACCGAGTGGTTCTGCGCGACAATCCGGATGATCAGGGAGCACTTCACAACTCCGCCTTGCTCTATATCAACCATAAAGATTCGACTCAAGCACGCCATACTCTCGACAGATTGCAGAGATTCTATCCCTCCTACGGACCCGGAAATTTGATGGATGGCAGTATGGCTCTGCAGTTGGGTGACACCTTGAGTGCCAAATCTCTCTTTGAAAAGGGGCTAAAGCTATCCCCCGAGAGCCCTTCACCCTATCTCTCCTTGGCTAATATCTCCTACTCTCAGGGAAATTACTCCCAAGCAAAGAAGTACCTAGATAGTGCTGTCGAGTATGCTGAGGAGGATCCCGGCATCTATACCTTCCGCGGACTGACGAGATTTCAGCTCAATGACCTGCGAGGTGCCATGGAAGACTACACCCGTGCCATCTCCATCAGTCCGAACGACCTCCTTGCTTTATACAACAGAGCTATCTTGAGGACACGCGTCGGGGAGTTTGACCCTGCCGTTGAGGATTTTGACAGAGTGCTGATGCTGGATCCTTCCAACTCCTTTGCCCGATACAATAGAGCCCTGATCGAGAATAATCAAGGCAATCACGAGAGAGCTATCGCGGACCTCAACATAATCATCGAAAAGTACCCCACATTCCTGCCGGCATATGTCCAGAGGGCTACAGCCAAACGTTCCTTGGGACAGATCCAAGCATCTGAGATTGATTTCTACCGAGCTTCCCAGATGATGAATGATCCTTCAGTGCGTAGAAAGTTGGCTCAGTCGGGCAAGACCGTATCCGCCGAAGAGGGGGACAATCCCGATACCAAAGATACTCGTGACGAGAAGGATGAGAATATCCGCAAGTTCCGTATGCTGGTCTATGACAGCAGATCTCACGGATATAACCGCATATACCGAGAGCAGAATGGCATTCGTGGCAGAGTCCAAGATCGAAAGACTGCCATCTCTCCGGAACCCTTGTGGGTCTTGTCCTACTACTCTGATCCCGGCGTAGATGTCCAACCACTTTCTCGCAAATCTGTCAAGGAACTTAGACTACCTGAGACTCCCTATGGTGTAGAGATCGTTAGGACTGTACCCATACTTACCCCGACAGTCATTGCGGAGCACAAGGAGCGGATCTCGAAGCCTCTGGGGGATTCTGAGCAGGAGTTCTTTGGGCGTATCATGGACTTCATGACGCTTCGTGACCTGGATAGTGCTAAGGAATTGGCTCTCCAAGGCGCCGAGAAGTATCCCGATGCCCTCTACATGAACTACATTCTGGGAATATGCGAACTACTGGATCTCACCATTGATGATGCGGAGACACTAGCTGAACAATCCTCTTCGGATAGACTTCCTGCTACGGTAAGCCCTGATACCAGACAGTCTTCCAATGCTCTAGTGCGCAAAAAGAGGCTGTCTGATGCTGCCAACTCCTTCGAAGTCGTTCTCTCCCGCCTACCCGACTTCTACCCTGCACTCTACAACCTCGCCTACATTCGCTACTACTCGGGTGACTATACCGGTGCCATAGACCTCTTGACGCAATGTATCTCTCTCGAGCCGAACCAAGGGGCAGCCTACTTCAATAGAGCTCTTTGCCACTATGCTCTCGGTGATAAGATTGCAGGAGACAAAGACATGAGTCACGCCGGAAGCCTAGGTATCTACCGATCCTATAGTATCATCAAACGCATGCAGTGACTTAGAGTTCTCATTCAAAAATGAGGGGTGCGATAATATTCTACCGCACCCCTCATTTTTCGTTTAATAGGAACGTTCTTATTTAATTCTCTCCATGAAAGGAAGTCTGTAATATTCCAAGTCATCTTCCGGAATAAATCTCCATGGTGCAAGACTCTTTCCGGGTCTCGGCATCCAGTCCACCTTGGTGAGCATAACGTACCATCCTTTGCGCGCAGCTGTACGATAGTCTGCCTTCTCTGTTCCGGAATTTTCTGCCACTTCAAGGATCCTCTTGACTGGAGCCCAGCTATCATCCACGAAGATTCCCCTCACGCTACGGATATCAGCGTATATGGAATTCAGTGCCTCTGCATCCAATTTGTTTCCCTTGAGATCCACTCTGAAGATTTCCTTCTGAGCCTTCAGATCGAGATGTGTAATCACATTCCCGGCAGCTTCCAGCTTCTCCAGCTTGGGATTATGACTCAAGTCAATAGTTTCGAGGAGATTCCCGACTGCAAAGAGTGTCCGAAGATTCCGGTTCTTGCTCAGGTCAATAGTAGTCAGTCCCAAGCTATCTGCTCTCAGGAATTCCAGATTGGGATTACCGGTAAAGTCAGGCTTGGTAGATTTATTGTTATCCATCCACAGCTCTTCCAGCTTTGGCAGCTCAGTGAGATCTACCTGAACGTTGCTATCATCAATGCGGAGAAACGTCATATCAGCGGTCTTGCTGAGATCCAAAGTGGTGAGCAGAGTTTCATGCAGGTCTAGGGTCTTCAGCTTGGGAGCAACGAATCCCAGATATACCAGAGAGGTCTCATAGGCACTTATCTCCGTAAGATTAGGTTGAATGCCCAGCTCAAGCTTAGAGATGGGGTTTCCACTTACATCGATAGCCTTAAGGTATGGGTGATTACTGAGATCCAGTACAGAGAGCCGGTTGTGCTCAAGCCAAATGGTATCCAGCTTGGGATTATTGGCGATATTGATCTTGGTCAGCTCATTATTTCCCAGATCCAACACTCTGAGATTGGGAGCCTTGGTGACATCTATCTCCGTAATGTGAGAGTGAACTGCTCTAAACTCGGTAACATTCCCATAGATCGTCACCTTATTGGTGGTAGGCTTATAATAGCTGAGGGTCGTCTCGATATACTTACCTTCCTTACGTGCTTGCTTAACCTCTTCCAAGCTGCTGTACTCCTTGCCAAACCCGAACTTCGTAACCTTCTCTCCCAAGTTCTCATCCAGCTTGCCGTTATCATTCAGGTCAATCCAAACCTTGTCTTGATCTTCCTTCGCTGCCATGATGACAACACCCAGTTTGTCGGAGCCGGGGAAGTATCCCGCTCTTTCCGGGATAGTGGTCACGAAAGTAATCCGAGCATCTGCAGCATCTATAGCAGTGGTCTCGCCGGACTCTTCAGCATTCGGCTCCTGAGGCTTTACACTAGCCTTTTCACCACTCTTATCAGACGGGGTATTAGGGGTAAATGTGTCAGAAGCACATCCGCCCAACCCTATCATTCCCAAGATAATTAGTGAATAAAACAGTTTCTTCATTTAGTTATTTATTGAGGTTCATAAAAGACTTGTAGAAAAAGACTCCTGCCGGAAATCTTGATACGTTACTGATGTTGTGCTCAACCACTTGCCGGTCAGGATCGTATATCAACGTGCTGTTCACCAGATAGTCCATACCATGCCCCTTAATGGAGGTAATGTAGAGGCGCCCGGAGATGGGATGCACCCCAAAGGACCCATACATGAAGCCGGGTATGCTCAGCTCGAAGACCTTTTGGGTAGATCTATCTCCGGACTTAACATAGTCGGAAAAGATATGTCGGTATATACTCTTGGCATCCTGGCTCGCAAAGTAGATCGTATCACCCTTGACAACCACAGGTGATCCTTGCTGAATATAGGGATAGGCGTTGTCACCCACACCCAATTTATGCCTATCCACCTTGGAGGGAAAGTCCTCACGGAGGGAGAATCGTATCACCCATGCCGACTGCGTCTGAGGAATAACCCCTTTTTCCACCGCTGAGAGGTAGAAAGTACCATCAGCACCTCCTACGTAGTCAAAGCCATTGATATACTGTGGGAGCATAATACGGCTGATGCCGGAATTGAACTCCAGAGAGGGATCGTATTTCGTATTTTCTTCTCCTACACGAAAGTAGCACAAGGCACCGTTGTCGAGGTAGAATAGGTATCTCTGTCCACGGTAGACTATTATCTTCATCCTACCGGAGTTGTTCAACTGCTCCCTTCGCGAGCTAAGTGCCTTCTGTACCTCTGTGAGGGATTTGGTCACACTATTGTAGAAATAGATCCCCTGCCCATTGCGCAAGTAGATATGCTCCTCATCAGCCACAGCTATGTTGCCGGGCTGTATCACATCGGGATCATATGCTGCAATGAGCTTGAAGGTCTTAGCATCCATCACTACGAGCTTGCCGGCGATCTTGCTATCCTTGTTTTCCCCTTTCCCCTGCTTACAGGTTACGTAGAGACGATCCCCGGAGATGTAGAGATCCTGAGCTGTTATGCCCAAGGTGAGACTATCATTCATCCCCACGAAGGGACTCTCCCATGCCTTCCCGTTCGGGGAGATTCGCACCAGGGATCCTGTCTCATGACCAAAGGCACCCTCGTTGAGTATAAGGGCATCCCTCTCCGGGTCTGTCTCTCCATATTTCTTGATCAAATCCTTCTCCTCTACTTGCGGAGAAGGTAGATCACCGGGAGAAGTACAGTTACTGCAGAGCAGAGCGACAATACCAACTAGGAGAAGAAGCAGCTTAGGGTTCATTCCTTATTTCTACAGTAGTGGAATAACTAATCTCAGACCGTTACACTCCAGGATAACGGAGCTCTCATTCATACTTACCACCCTAGCATCTTTCCCGTCCAGAAGGGCAGTGAGTTGTTTATCTCCGGAAGCCTTAAGCTTCACCGCGGCATTAGCCTGAGGGAGGGACTCCAGCGTAAGGGTAACTGCTCGATTGTCTGATGAATAGGGAACAGTTTGCTCAGATAAGAGCACGGTTTTCCCCGGAATTACGGAGGCGAATCCGGCGATGAGAGGGGTTTCAATCTTTTTTCCCTCCGCATTGTATATGCCGAAAGACGGCTGCAGGACCATGACATTCAGCTTGGCAGATGAGGACCCGGAACTTATTGTAATCTCGGAAGAACCGGATCCGACACCCTCCAATTTCAGTGTAGATCCCTCAATGGCGGCTTTGACGATTTTGTCGTCCTGACCTTTTACGGCATACTTGCCTTTGCCTCCACTCAGAGGGATCAGCACGCTCTCACCAAATTTAAGTTCAACCTCATTCAGAGAGGTCTCTCCCTCCCCGATTATGATCTTATTGGTGGGCTTGGGACGGGTATCAATGTCGTCGCACCCCACCATTGAGGCAGCTAAGAGTAGAAGGATTGGCAGGAGCAAAACCTTCCATGTGATATTATTATTCATTATTGAGTTCATCTTTATATCGAATCTAGAATATTGAATTGTCTGGGTTGATTATTTATCCTTCACTGTAAGGTGATAATAGAGGTCAAACCTCTTGTTGCCCTCATCCACGACCACTTTCAGATCCACCTCTCCGGTGTCGGGTAGAGTCACATACCCCTCCTCGATAGGAAGGGATTGACCCTTGTAGATACAGGTGATCTTAGCATCCGGATTGCGCAGATCCATGAAGAACATTCCGAGCTTCCTAGGCACGACACCTCCCTCGGTAGTCCACAGATAGGGCGTACGTACCTCTTCGGACGGGGCTCTGTACTCATACTCTTGCATCTCCATCATTCCTGCTTTGCTGGTCTTGACAGTGCCATGACCTCTCACTCTGATCTTCACCAGGAATTCGTCTTCATCGCTTAGATTACGAATCACCAGAAATTTATCCTTGGTCTTCGCTGTATTCCCATTATACTCCACCTCATAGGTGATTCCGGGAGCATTGGCATCCTCCCATGTGATGAGAGCCTCACGCTGATATCGCTTGCAGACGGGCTTAGAGGGTGCTACGAGTGGCTGACCGGATGCATTCTTGGCGATGAGTGATAGGTCATCTATGAGGATGAAACCCGCCTGATCAGCATGCTTATTCACATCTATAACAGGGCTTAGTCCATTGACATTCGTAGGTACGGTAATCTCTTTGGTGAACTTCTGCCACTCGACAGCAGGTTTGACTATATCCTGACCCACTTCAATCTCATCGGCATCGGATCCATCCATGGCTCTGCAACCAAAGGAAAATGTGATATTGTCCGAGAGGTTGAATGCCTTGTCAGAGTCTGCCATCACCCCTTTGTACCAGAATGATACAATGTAGGTCTCTCCCGGCACAATATCTACCCACAGGGTCTCGAAGTTGGGAGTCTTGAGCGACATCAGATCCCCCTTAGCGACATTAAGTCTGATAGCCTTTTCGCCGGAATGGGCATCATCAGAAAGTACGGATTGTGGATACTGGAAGGTCCATCCTCCTTCGGGAATAGAATTTCCGGAATAGTCTCGGATGAGCTTTTCAAAACCGCCATTGGGCAGTAGCTCCGTCTGTGCTACGGCTCCAAACGTAGCGAACAGACCCATGAAAAGCAATGTGTTCAATCTTTTCATCGTGTGTGTATGTGTACAGTTTAATTGATATACTTCGTTGGGATAAGACGCTTCATCTCTTCTCCTTATATGTCCTGCAAAGTTAGCAAATAAGCCGGTGTTTTTGTCTTAAAAAGGTATCGAAAAAATTACCCCTCCTTTTTCTCCAAAAAAACCCGCCCTAATTTTTTGAGACATAAGAGAGGGGCGTTTCTGCTAGAGAAACGCCCCTCATTTGTAGGTCTCCCGAAGGGAGTCTATTCCTTACTTAATGTTGGGATTCAGAGTGTGCCACTGATCGATAGCAGGGAGGATACCCATCTCAATCACCTGGTTGCGGAGATCGCGGAGGTGAGCATAGCTGCTCTTAAGCTCTTCCATCTCCTTGTCGGTGCCTTTGATCTCGCTGTAGTGTACACCGTCCTTGGTGATACGAGTCTCCATAGCCATCATGATGTGATCGAACTCGGGTGTGCTGACATAGCAACCTGCGGGCCAACGGAACTCTTCACCACCCATAGCACTGCGAATCATCTCAATGGATACATAAGCAGGGCTCTGGAATGAGGAGCGACCTCTGAGCTTGATGATATTGGCACCACCTTTGGTCACCTTTTGGCGGATCTCGACCCATTGCTCATCGGTGAGCTTGTCAGTTCCGATAAGGTCGGTCAGAGGCTTGCCATCAACCTTCGCGGTAGAAGCGAAGACAGCCATCTGTTCACCATGACCACCGTAGGTACGGGTATTGGTGACTTGATCCTGACGTAGTCCGAAGTACTTAGCCAGTTCGCTCTGCAGACGGGTAGAGTCCAGAGCCGCCAGAGTAGTGAGTCTGGAGGGTTCGATGCCTGAGTAGAGGAGTGTAACAAGACCGGTAATATCAGCGGGGTTGAAGATGATCACGACATGACGAACATCAGGGCAGTAGCTCTTGATATCCTTACCCAGCTGGGCAGCGATTTCAGCATTCCCCTTCAGGAGGTCTTCACGGGTCATACCTTCCTTACGAGGAGCACCACCTGAAGAGACGATGTACTTGGCATCGGTGAGAGCCTCCTTAATGTCGGAAGTAAAGGTGATGTTCACTCCCTCAAAAGCGCAGTGACGAAGCTCTTCGTAAACGCCTTCAAGCCCTTTTTCGTAGGGGTCGTAGAGGCAAAGATTGGGGGTGAGCTTCATCATTGCAGCGGTCTGTGCCATGTTTGAGCCGATCATACCGGCAGCACCGACGATAGTCAGTTTGTCATTAGTCAAAAAGTTCATAGTCTCTTATGTTAAAAAGTGTGAGGGTGACCCTACCCTATAGTGCAGATAGTCACCATTATATGTATTAACAAAGGTACAAAACCCCGTGTTACTTGGAAAGAGTCCAAATATCCTGAGCAATTCTGATTATTTGAAATGAGCAACAAAACCACCCCCGGGTGCCATACGGACCGTAAGAGTTCTACTATTAGGGGTGGAGAGGGTGTCATGCCGAAAGTCTTCACCCAGCCTATCGGCATTTGTGCCATCACTGAAGATCTCCATCTCGGCGCCCAAGCTTTGGAGTCCGGAGAGATCTATAGTGAGTGTGCGAGGCTCTCTGTTGGTCATAGCAGCGACATACCAATCCTTTCCACTTCGCCGAGCGAGGCAGATATACTCTCCCACCTTTGAGGGAAGTACTACAGTTTCATCCCAGACAGTGGGGACTTTTGAAATATAGCGGGTACATTCGGGATTGGATCGATAGGCTGTAGGGCTGTCGCAGAGCATGGTCAGCGGTGAGAAGAAGATAACATACTGTGCAAGCTGTCGGCATCTTGTCCCCTGACTCATGGGCATGCTCCAGACTGCTCTGAAGGTATCTTTGGTGCCATTGCGCATCGCTCCCTGAGTGTAGTCGGCAGGACCTGCTAATCCGCGGATGAAGGGGTAAGTTACTTCGTAGGTTACAGCGTCATAATCACAATTCCACTTGCATTGCTCCAACCCATAAACCCCTTCAAAACTCAACACATTGGGATAAGTTCGCTGCAGTCCGGTGGGCTTGTAAGTGCCATGAAAGTCTAAAAGCAGGTTATACTTTGCAGCCATCTGAGCAGCTCTCTCATGAAAGTCTGTCATATAAGCATCATCGCGATCCATGAAATCGACCTTAAATCCCTTGATCCCCATCTGTGAATATTCCCGGCAAACCTTTTCGAGATCACGGTCAAAAGCATAATATCCTGCCCAGAGGATCAGACCGACACCTTTCTCCTCGCCATACTTGACGAGAGAGGGAAGATCAATCTCGGGCACCACTTGGAAGAGGTCGGCAGCCTTATTCACCGCCCATCCTTCATCAAGGATGACATACTCAATACCTTGCTCTGCAGCGAAGTCGATATAATGCCGGTAGGTGGCATTATTCACTCCCGACCGAAAGTCAACTCCTCCGATATTGAGTGCATTCCACCACTCCCAAGCCACCTTTCCGGGCTTGATCCAAGAGAGATCCTTGACACGTGAAGGCTCGGATAGGAGGTAGACCAACTCGTTAGTGAGAAGTTTTTCATCGCTGTCAGCCACTGCTAAGATCCTCCATGGCAAAGCGCAGGGTCCCTCAAGATGGGTCAAATAGCCTTCCCTCTCTTTGACAACACCTTGTAGCATATTGTGTCCACCCTGCTCAACGGTCTTAGGATAACGAGCAAAAACTCCTTTTAATATAGGTCTGTCGGGTGCTCCTACCATATGCATACCGGGATAATGATGTAGACCTGCCTCTGTGATCACCAAGCGAATGCTATCAGCAGTTGTCACCATAATAGGCAGAAAAGAGAGCCTCTTAGTATCATAGTCTGCCAAAGAAATGGAAGAGTAGGTATTCTCAAAGGAGTTCCAAAGCTGGTCTTCAAGTGAAGTGCCCTCAGGCTTATTGACATAAGGTACTAGAGCTTGCACATCCTTACCAAACCTGTACTCAACGGTCTCATCCAAAATGTGAATGGGATCAGCGTGACGGTTGACAATACGGTAGGCGACACCTTGGTCGTAAGCCCTGAATATGAGATCAAAACCATCTCCGAAATTGATCGTACATTCTCGGAAGTTATCTCTGATTAGCGACTGAGTGTGGTTGGGAGCCTCTATGCTCTCATCCACTTCCCTAATCTTGTATCCTTGATAATGGAGCCCTTTTCCGAAAGTTCCGTGATCCCATCTTAGCGCTATAGGTGAGTGATCCACCAGGGTACGGGTGTCGTATGTCACTGTGAAGGTGAGCTCACTACTCAGTCGTATATAGACCTGTAACCTCCCATTGGGAGAAGTAACTGAGAAATGTCGCTGAGCAAGAACACTACTCAGGGGTAACAAAGTAAGTAGTAGTAAAATTCTGAGACGTCGATTCATAAGAATGTTGAGGTTCATAGTTTTGTTGATATGTAGATATAGGGATTCAGACTCCGTTACAAAGATGAGTAAAATAATAACACAACAAGGACCATACTTCACGTACAGTCCTTGTCATATGTTCCACAAAATATTAGGATATTAGGTAAGAAAGATTGATTAGGTTATGTGTTAGTTTCTACGACAAATATCCGATATTCTGGGAACCGAGGCAATTTCCTCGGCATGTTATATTGCATGTAACTTTAATGTAGTAAAGAAGAGTTTTCCCTAAACCCTCTCCATTTACTATATTATTTTGTTTGACCGCTCTTCATTGCCTCCATTATTTTAGATTCCAGGAGTTCTGACAAGTCTACATTCTCTTCAATCACCGCAATAGACTTCTCTCTTCCCTGTCCGAGGCGAGTATCATCGTAGGAGTACCAACTACCTGACTTGGTGATGATCCCATATTCGACACCCATGTCAAGGATCTCTCCCGTCTTAGAGATACCTTTTCCAAAAAGTAAATCAAACTGAGTACTGCGGAAAGGGGGAGCGACTTTATTCTTTACCACCTTTACACGAGTATTATAACCTATCACCTCATCACCGGTGCCCTTGATCTGCCCGATGCGTCGGATATCGATACGTACCGAAGCATAGTATTTCAAGGCATTTCCACCGGTAGTAACTTCAGGATTGCCATAAGATATACCGATCTTCTCCCTCAACTGGTTAATGAAGATGCACACTGTATTAGTCTTGTTGATGTACCCTGCCAGCTTACGTAAGGCTTGAGACATCAGACGAGCTTGTACGCCGATCTTGGCATCTCCCATGGCGCCCTCAAGTTCAGCCTTTGGGGTCAAAGCCGCAACAGAGTCTATCACGATCAGATCTACCGCTGAAGAACGTATGAGCTGCTCCGCAATCTCCAGAGCCTGCTCCCCATTGTCCGGCTGAGAGATCCATAGCTTGGAAAGGTCAACGCCCAGCTGCTGAGCATAAAACCTATCGAAAGCATGCTCAGCGTCAATGATGGCAGCGAGACCTCCCCCCTTCTGAGCTTCAGCTATGGCATGTATCGCCAAAGTCGTCTTACCTGAAGACTCGGGTCCGAAGATCTCAACAACGCGCCCCCGAGGATAACCTCCCACACCCAAAGCCATATTCAGTCCGATAGACCCGGTGGAGATTACATCCATATCCTCCACCTTATCTTCAGCCATGTTCATAATAGAACCCTTTCCATAGCTACGTTCTATCTTATCCATTGCAGCTTCGAGAGCCTTCAGCTTGTCGGGATTCACTTTGTTTTGCTCCTCAACCTTTTCGCTCACTTCCAGATTCTTTACATCATCATTACCGTTCTCTTTCATCTCGATATATCTCCTTAGTAGTTTATTCTTATCCTCAGAGCTCCTCCTTACCAATCAACTTGAGCAACTGGTCTGCATGTTCCTTAGTCTTGATCGCCCTACCCGAAAGGATATGACGCACAATCCCCTTCTCATCGATCACAAAAGTCGTCCGCTGGGTACCCATATACTTCCTTCCATACATATTCTTCTCCACCCACACTCCAAACTCCTGTTGGGTCTGCGTATAGGTATCCGCAATAAGAGGGAAGGGCACGTCATGCTTCTCCTTGAACTTCTTGTGAGATTCGGCACTGTCTTTACTGACCCCGATCACCGTATATCCTGCAGCCTTCAGGTCACTCATGCCATCTCTCAGACTGCAAGCCTCTGCCGTACATCCCGGAGTGTTATCCTTAGGGTAGAAATAGAGTATCACCTTCTGCCCTTCCAGGCTCTTGCGAGTGATCTCATTCCCTTGCTCGTCCACGCCCAATACTTCCGGGATACGGTCTCCAACTTCTATCATACTGACTTCCTTTTGCTAAATGGTTGTAGGAAAATAAATGCTGCTCTCCTCAGAGTTCCAGGTCTACATCATGAAGCTCGTGCCAGGGTAGTCCCTGCTTAGCAAGCTCTTCCAAGAATGGATCGGGATCAAACTCCTCTACATTGAAGACTCCGGCACCGCTCCACAGCCCCTTCATGAACATCATCGCCCCCACGGTGGCAGGCACTCCGGTGGTGTAGCTCACCCCTTGTGCACCTGTCTCGCGGTACGCATCCTCATGCTTACAGTTATTATATATGTAATAGGTACGCTCCTTGCCATCCTTCATGCCACGTATACGACACCCTATTGAGGTCTGCCCTGTATAGTTCTCGCCCAGATCACCGGGATTGGGAAGCACAGCTTTGAGGAATTGAATAGGTACTATCTCCTTACCCTCATACATGATAGGCTCTATGCTTGCCATACCGATATCCTGTATCACCTTTAGATAGGTGAGATATTGCTCACTAAAGGTCATCCAGAAGCGTGCCCTTTTGATCGTCGGGAAGTTCTTCACCAAAGACTCCAACTCTTCATGGTATAGAAGATAGGACTCGCGAGGTCCTACTTCGGGATAGGTAAGCGTCTTATGGATCTCCTGGGGCTCTGTCTCAATCCACTCACCATCCTCATAGTATTTACCCTTTTGAGTGATCTCGCGGATATTAATCTCAGGATTAAAGTTGGTCGCAAACGCTCTATGATGGTCCCCGGCATTGCAATCCACTATGTCGAGATAATGAATCTCATCAAAGTGGTGCTTAGATGCATAGGCGGTGAAGACGCTGGTCACACCGGGATCAAACCCACATCCGAGGATGGCTGTGATACCCTTCTCCTTGAATTTCTCTTGGTACGCCCACTGCCAGCTGTACTCATACTTAGCCTCATCAATAGGCTCATAATTGGCGGTATCCAGATAGTTCACTCCGCACTCTAGGCAGGCATCCATGATCGTCAGATCCTGGTAGGGCAATGCCACATTGATCACAAGATCGGGCTTAAAGTCACGGAAGAGTGCCACGAGCTGGTCCACTTTGTCGGCATCCACCGCAGCGGTCTGCACCTTCACATTAGTGATCTTTGCGGCTATGGCATCACACTTGGCACGCGTGCGGCTTGCCAGCATAATTTCCGTGAAGACATCGCTATTCATTGCCACCTTTTGGGTCACGACAGAGCCAACGCCACCTGCCCCAATGATCAATACACGTCCTTTCATCTCTACGTTATTTGGGTTCAAAAAGTTTAGGATCCATTTATTTGGGGGCAAATGCCCTCATTCAAAGATAACTAAAAAGGAGCATACATCCCTGACCGGACGTATGCTCCTGAACGACCCTTTATGGGCTAATTCTGAGACTACTTATTCTGCCTCCGGCTTCCCCTCAAAGAAGAGTTCTTCAGCATTGGTAGAGAGGACCTTAATAGCATCCTCTTCGCCTAGAGCTTCCTTGATATAGGTTATGGCACGCGTGAAGATCTCTCCGGACTCATAAGGGAAGTCTGTACCCAGTAGGATGCGATCTACCCCAAAAGTATCTACAGCAGCTTTCAGTGCAGGGATATGTCCGTGACCTACAGAGTCGTACCACATCTTCTTCGCGGCTACAGATGGCTTTTCAGGCGTATCGGGAGCCTCCCAGTCTATCTGATTATCCCATCGCTGCATCATCATGGGTGCTGCCCCTCCCAAGTGAGATATGATAAACTTTATATTGGGATACTTCAATTGATACCCCTTCTGAATCATATCCAGCATATTCACTGTATCTTCTACCGGAGCACCTATCATCCATGTCTTGTGGTCCTTGATGAGCCCGGAGTTGGCAGAGCATCCGGCAGGGTGTATATAGACTACCGCACCTCTTCTATCCAGCTCTTCGAAAACGGGTTGAAATTCCGGGCTGGTCAATGGCTTGTCCATGACGGTAGTATTAAAGGATACCCCTAAGGCTCCCAGCTCATCAAGCCCCCGGCGGATCTCCTCTATGGCAGCATCGACATCAGGTAGCGGAACTGCTACGAAGAAACGAAATCTCTTGGGATGCTCTTTAGAGATCTTCGCATACTGATCATTGACAAATCTTGCTGCATGTACTGCTTTCTCCTTATCTGAAGAGTACGGCATCTGCGGATTCGCAGAGAGTATCTGCATATCCACATCGCTTTTGTCCATCAGCTTTAGCCGTTCCGCAAGCTCATCACCGCCTCCGGCTCCCAATCCTCTTTGGGTATCAGTGTCATCCTTACCTAGATCCTTGATGATATCCAGGTACTCATCTGTCCAGAAATGGGCATGTACATCAATGTTCATAATAATCTTGCATCTTAAGGTTTAGAAAAACAGAAGTTATCAACGCGTATATAACAACTAAACTGCCCTAATGGATCACCAACCCTTATTCTGTTGGGTTTCGATGGTGGAGTTGGTATTCAGATCATTTTGAGGGATACCCCACACAAATTTATCGTGACCCGCGGGTATGGAAAGCGTGTGGGTAGTCACGGGAGCCAGGAAAGGCGAATTCCCTTCCGGGAGCTTCTGGACATCGTGACGCTCTACCGGTAAGCCCCACCTGCGGAGATCCCAGAGACGGAACCCCTCATAAGCCAGTTCTCGGGTACGTTCCTCTCGGATAGCATCCCGAAGAGCGGTCCCGGAGAGAGAGATCTCATCCAGTCCGCGACTGACTTTCAAAGCATTGATATACTTCAGTGCATCGGACTCATTACCGGTCTCATAGGCAGACTCAGCCACTATAAGGTACATTTCTGCGATACGGAAGATCTTAGGCTTAGACTCCCCGGTAGGAAAGTATCCTCCCCAATGCTCAAACTCCGGTCCGACATGAATGGCATATACCATATCCCCCTTAAACTTAGAGATTACCGTGACCGGATATTCCATGTTGATGTAGAAGAATCTTTGATCTTCAAAGTATACAGCCTTGCGAAGGTCCTTATCCGAATAGAGGTCTACCATCCACTGGGTGGGTAGGAAATCCGGCTGATTGAGGAAGACTCCCTCCTTCGCCTGAACCGGTCCGTAGTAGTTGAGGATATCGGGAGTTTCGGTGGTTCGTTCTATGGACATCTGGAGGATCTCCTCGGAGGATGAGCTCGCCTGCCACATCTGCATGAAGCTCATAGGGTCAGGAGCAGAGAGCAGATAGGTACCTGCATCTGTGAGCTCCTTCGCAGTAGCATATGCCTTGGCATAGTCTTCCATATAGAAGTAGGTACGAGCTTCCAGAGCCTTGACAGCATCCAGAGTCACTTCGTCAGCCATGGGCATACCGGGATGATTGGCAAGATACTTCTTAGCCTGAGCGATATCAGCAAATATCTGGTCATAGACCTGACGATTGGTGGCACGTGGAGGTTGAGGATCACCGGGACTCTCTACGATCAGGGGGACACAGAGATCCGTATCTGCAGAGGCAGCTTTGTAGGGTCTTCCGAAGCGTATCGCAAGATTCTGATAATAGTAGGCTTTGGCGAAGTGCGCCGTACCGAGGATACCATTCAGGATATGCTCATTCATGGCTTTCATATCCGGATCCTTGTCGGTGATCTTCACCTCCTCAATCTTTGGGAGCGCAAAGTTGATGTTTCGGATGCGTTCATAATAGCTGCTGTATACTTCAGACAGATGCATATCCGAAGCACTGAAGGAAGTCCAGTTATAGGCACCGCTCATATAGTTTCCATAGGTGATAGAGGGATTGAGCTGATCTGCCTGCACGTCCTGAAGCATGTCATTGGCTCCACGAGTGATGGTACGGAGACCGGACAGAAAACCTGCATTCCATGCCTGAGCATCCGCAAAGTCATTGAGAGACTGTTCGGCACTGAGCGAATCCTTGGGAGTACGCTGAAGCTCACAAGAGGAGAGGAGCATGGTCAGCGAGACCACTATCGATATTAAATAGGTGATATTGCGTTTCATGTCGTACTATATTAATAATGATGGAAGTGAAGAGATACTCAGAATCCAAGCTCTAGCCCTACAGTGAATTGACGTGTATTGGGGTTGATACCGAAGGAGGCTATGCCGTCAACCTCAGGATCAGGACCATAGAAGTCACTTATAGTGAAGAGGTTGCGAGCAGAAAAGTATACTCTGGCATTGCTGAAGACCTTTTGCTTCGCAAGTGTCTTGGGCTGAAGGCTGTATCCCAGAGTGAGATTCTTCATACGCAAGAAGGAGGCATCCTCCAAGAGGTGGTCATCCATCTGCATGACGATATCGCCTACAGCATTCATGTAGTCCATGCTGGGAAATTCGGATACCTGCCCTTTCTGCTTCCAATAGTCAAGGACGCGGGGGTGCTGTACAATGGTCAGACCATTTGCCTTGGGGTTCTCAGCAAAGAAGAGGTCGTTTTGGAAAAGGTGTTTGCCGGCGATATAGGAGAAGTCCATCTGCAGAGAGAGTCCCTTCCAGTTGGCTTCCAATCCGAAACCACCACTATAGGGAGCATAGAGAGGCAGACCGGTATTCTGCTCAAGGTTGGTGTTGAAGAGGTTTGTCACCTGATCGTCACGCTTATTGGTTTCAGCTTTGTTGTAGGTACCATCAGGATTCTTGGCAGGAAGATACCACTCCATCTCCCCGGTATCGGGGTTGACACCTTTATAGAGTGGATAGACAAAGGTGACTGGCTCACCCACGATATAGCCGATATGGGCATTATTGAGGAACCATGAGTCTCTTCCCTAGAAGAGCTCCACGACTTTGTCTCGGTTGTAGTTGAAGTTGGTATAGAGAGACAGACCATAATCTTCGCCCTTAATAACCTGAGCTCTCAGCGCCAGGTCAATGCCCCTGTTGCTATACTTCCCTACATTGGATTTGACGGTGCCACCGATACCCAGCCCTGAAGAGAGTGGTTGCGGCACATCCATCAGCATGTTGGAGGTGAGGCGATCATACAACTCCAAAACTATCGAATATCTCTGCAGGAACGATAGCGTGAAGCCTAACGTACTCTTGCGTTGAGATTCCCATCCGAGGTTGGGATTTCCCGGATTGCTCAGACCTCTTCCTTTAATTCCTTTGTACTGACCGATGACCGTCGCCAGTGCTAAAGCATCGTAGTTACCTATACCTGCATTTCCTTGAGTACCGGTGCTCAAGCGTAAGTCCAGTGCATCCAGCCAGTCTACGGAGGAGAGAAAGGATTCATTCTTCGCCTTCCAGAGCATACCCAGAGACCAGAATACACCCGTTCGCTTGTTCGCCCCGAAGCGCGAATGAGAGTCCGATCTCAAGACAGCATCGACAAAGTAGCGCTGTTGGTAGTCATACCCCAGCTGTGTAAAGAAGGACAGTAGAGCATACTCATCAAAGGTCTCGTTCATCTGCTTGTCTTCGGTCAGGTGCTGAAGCTGTGTCAGTCGGTCGTCACTCAGCCCTGTACCGCTGGCAAGGAATCCCTCTCCGCGATAGTCGGTGTACTCCTGCCCTCCCAGGATGGAGAAATGGTGGTCTTCTCCTGCATCAAATCGATACTCTGCCACTGTGTTGGTGGTAAAAGTGCGGGTACGGGCAAACTCTTTCATCTTCTTCCCCTTCCCAAAATTCATCAGATAGGAGGGAAGACTCACGTTGAAGTAAGTGTAATCATCAAAGGTTATCCCCGCCTGTGAACGTATCTCCATTCCTTTGAAAGGCTTAATGGTCAGAAATGCTATACTATTGACGAAGAGGTCATCATTACCATTGGGAGACTTGTCACGCTCATACCGAGGATTGACAAAGAAAGTACCGGGGATGAATTCATCATAGATCTCATTGCCCTCCTTATCCCGAATAGGATAGTAGGGGAGGAGCAGATAGGAGAGAGCACCGTTGATGGACCCTCCGGCAGGATAGGTCTTGGCATGAGAGTACCCCAAGATAGAGTTGATACCCAGACGTACATACTTATTGATATCTGTATTCACGTTGACCCTAAGGTTACCCTTCCGGAACATAGATCCCGGCATCAACCCCTCTTGGTCAAAATATCCGGCAGAGATATAATAGTCGGTACTCCCTTTGGCACCGGACACATTCACATCGGCAGAAAATGTGGGAGCATCTTGAAAGAGGATCTTGTACCATTCCGTTTCGTTCATACCGAAATCCTTCTTCAGGTTCGCCAGCATTTCGTCATCTATCAGACCATACTCCTTTTGAATCCTGAAAGTCTGATCGGTATTGGCAAAGCTCTCATAGTACAAAGTGGTAGCCAATGTGGATATACCATACTGGGCATTGGCAGACACCCTGGCTCTGTCTCCCGAACGTCCCTTTTTGGTCACGAAATATACTACCCCGTTGGCAGCACGAGCTCCATATATAGAGGTAGCCGCAGCATCCTTGAGGAACTGAACACTCTCGAAGTCATTGGGATTAAGTGTACGGATAAGTCTCTGACTTACGGGCATCCCATCCAAGATATAGAGAGGCTCTGAGCTGGCTCCCAGAGATCCGTTACCATGGAGTTGGAGGGTGGCTGTCTGGCTGGGTTCACCGGAGGAGGAGATTACCTGAAGACCTGCCACCTTACCTTGGGTAGCATCAAGGATATTTGCCGAGGGCTTCCCCACCAGATCGTCAGAGGAGACCTTGACTACCGAGGCAGATGTGGCAGCCGTCTTACGAGTGGCATAACCGATTTTGACGAACTCATTGAGCATGGTGGTATTCACCCTCAGAAGGACTCGCATATTGGCACTGGCAGCCACCTCGATGGGATCGTAGCCGATGTAGCTGAAGACAAGTAGCTCTCCACGTTCAGCTTGAAGGGTAAACTCCCCATTCATATTGGTTACAGTACCCTTAGAGGGGTCCTTCTTGAGGCGTACCGTGGCGCCGACAGCAGGCTCTTGATTTTCATCCAGGACGGTCCCCTTGACTGTGATGGTCTGACCCGACATCGCCCAAGTGAATCCCCATACCAGGAAAAATAGAAGGAAAAGGCGTTTCATAATAACATTAAGATTTAGAGGATTGTGGTCTTGCCTAACTTTAATGTCCGTCAATTTAGCCACTTCTTAATTATTCTGCAATAGTTGTGTAGAAAAAAGCCGATGGGTTCGCTTTGGAATCCATCGGCTACGGACAAATAATGTATAGGATTAGCCTAAAATCAGATCGAATTTAGCAGATCCAACTTACCTTCGTTAATAAGTCTGAGGATAAGCTCTCCAAAGAGAGTATTCTGCCATGCAAACCATGCACGAGTGAAATGTTCAGGATTGTTTACATCAAAGGACTCATGCATAAATCCTGTACCCGCATCAGTATCCATGAGAAGCTTGATGCACCACTTGATCTCCTCATCGCTCTGAGCGGTATTAGCTTTCATCATGATGCTCATGGGCCACGCCATATCGTAGCCTATATGAGGTCCTCCTATACCTTCTCCTTTGGTACCGCGAAAGAAGTAGGGGTTATCTTCACTCCAGACGAACTTACGAGTATTCTGATAGATGGGATCATTGATACTCACATCTCCCAGGTAGGGCATAGCGAGCAGACTGGGGACATTGGCATCATCCATCAGCATGTGGTTTCCAAATCCGTCCACTTCAAAGGCATAGATCTTTCCATACTTCGGGTGATCATATACTGCATACTTCTTCAGAGCTGCCTCCACCTCGTTGGCGAGATCTGTACACTCCTTAGCCAGTGCAGTCTCATTATTCACCTTGGTGAGGATCTCTGCCGCTTTGCGAAGGGAAGTCACTGCAAAGAAGTTGGAAGGGATCAGGAACTGAAGAATTGTCGCATCATCAGAAGGTCGGAAGGTAGAGACTATCAGCCCTACCGGATTTACCGGCGCACCCTTTCCGTCATTGCTGACAGTGTCAAAGGCTCTATCCGTCACTCTCAGAAAAGTATAGGGACCCACGCCCTCCTTGCGTTGCTGCTCCTTGAAGGTCTTCAGGGTATTACGGATTGCGGTAAGCCAAGTCTTATCAAAGACAGATGCATCGTTGGTCTCCTTCCAGTAGGCATAAGCCAGGCGGATGGGGTAGCAGTGCGAATCGATCTCCCACTTACGTTCATGCACCCCGGGGCGCATGTCTGTCTGGTCATCCTTCCACTCTCCCACTTTGTTGGTATCGGTATAGAATGCATTGGCATAAGGATCCAGATTGATACTGCTGAACTGCCTGTAGATCACACCCTTAAGCATCTCCTTCAACTTGGGATCTTCGTGAGCAAATTGTATGTACGGGAAGACCTGTGCTCCGGAGTCTCTCAACCACATGGCATGGATATCTCCGGTGTAGACGCTGGTATTGGGCTGTCCATCTATCACCTCAAAGCGCACCGTAGTGTCAAGAGTATTGGGAAAGCAGTTCTCGAACATCCACCTAAGCTTAGGATTCTTCAGGAGCCCCTTGACCCTCTCTATCTCCTTGTCTACTGCAGGGGAAACGAAAAGTCTCTTCTCCTTGGGTGGCCTCTTGCTCTCATATTTCGGGGTACCGGCAGCGGCATTCAGAGCTCCCCCAATCACTAGGGCTGCCAAAGCCCATGTCGTTGTCTTGAATAGTCTCATAGTATAATGTATGAAATGGATAAGTAATCTATCGGAACACCTAAAATAGAGGGTAAAAATAGCTATTAAGCCCAATTAAAACAATTCTCCTCCACTCGCTCCATAAGCCTCAAAAAATTACCCCGCCTTTTTCTCAAAAAAACGTCCGAGTAGTTTTTGAATTACCCCGCCTTTCTTTTTGAATTACCCCGCCTTTTATTTGGAGGATTACAATCATCTGAAAATCAGAAAGATGTAGACTCTCTATTTGGGTTATCCTTTATTCATCCATTCTGCATTTGAATGAGTGTTTCTATACATAGCTTCACCGAAATTATGCCGAACGATCTTCCTTTTGCTTATGATGACTTAGGAGTATAAACCAAATTCGCACTTTAAATGCAAGTTGCGCATATTCAACGGATTAAAATGGATAACTTTGGAGTGTGACACACACTAGAATCCTTTTATTAGCAATGAAATCTTTGAATCTTCAATATGTAGCCGCCACGATAGCATTGGCTTTGAGTGGTTTGATGTGGGGATGCGGTGGTTCTTCTCCTTCTCCCGCTCCTTCTCCCGACCCTAACAATGGAGAGGAAATCATAAACCCTTCGGACAAGATCACAGAGGGGGTCATCCCCGGACTTCGGGATGCCTATGTCGTGCACGTAGGTGATAGGCTTACGCTTAGTCCTCAAGGAAACGGAGGGATAATAAAGTGGGTAGAGGGATCCAAGGTGATTAGTAAAGACCCTGAATATTCTCCCTCGACTACAGCCGGGGGAAATAGAGTGATCCGTGTGATTGTGATGAAGGGTGATCAGGGTACATATCAGGATGTCAGGATTCAGGTGGTTAGTCAGGGCACGATACATAACGTCTTGGCTCAGAGTATCCAAACCCTCTCAGGTACCAACATTCGAGTAGTTTCAGAAGCAGGAAAGCGATACCGTCTGGCTCAGATGGGCAATGAGAGATATTCCTTTGCGGCAGTAGATAGAGGAATCTATGAGCTGAAAGGAAACTTTGGGGATGGTCAGGAGACTCACTATGTGTCTGTTTCTAGAGGTGAAAGCAAAAGTTCACCCTATATCTCAAGGGTCTTTGACTACTACCCTGCTCCGGGTCAATTCGTCAATGCGGCTCCATCATATGAGTCGGGAGATACACGTGAGTCGATGACCCGTAAGGCTGAGAAGGCATTGGTGGGTGACTCCAAGGATATGATTACCCTCGGAGGATGGGGAGGCTTCGTGATCTTTGGGTTTGATCATACTCTGGTAAATATAGAGGGGGTGAGGGATCTACGCATCGTGGGTAATGCTTTCGGTGCTCTAAATCAAAAGCCGGGAGAAATCCCCGCAGGATCCTCTGAGCCCGGGGTGGTCTATGTTGCGATAGATGCAAATGGCAACGGCATCCCGGATGATGCGTGGTACGAAATCCGAGGAAGCGGCTCCGTGACGTCTAAGGACGAGCCGTGGTACGCCCTGGCTGTGGAAGCAAAGAATCAGGCTGACCCCATCCGTAACTACCGCCTGACCTACCATCGCCCGACAGCAGAGACTTCGTCAGCTACACCCTCTAAAAAGTATCTGTCGATGGACAATTACATCGCATGGTCCGACAATCAAAATAGGAAAGGATATATCCCTAAGAATACCTACAATACGCAAAGCTACTACCCTCAGTGGATCAAGGAGGAGAGTATGACCTTCGAGGGACTTCTCCTGGGTCAAAATGGTGTGGAAGAGAGTGCCAAATATCCCGGATTGGGTGTATTTGGGGAGTATTACACAGGCTATTTCTATACTTATGGATATGCAGACAATCAACCCTCTGGTACGAGTCCCACGGACGCTGTAGGGTTAGAGAGTTCAATTGATCTGGACTGGGCGGTAGATCGATCCGGTAACTACGTTACGCTTCCCGGCATAGACTTTGTGAAGGTATGCACAGGGGTGTTCCAGCAGCTGGGACCTCTGGGCGAAAGTTCGACAGAAATTATCGGGGCAGCTGACTTGCATGCTTTGGGGGTAAGCCTCTCCACACGCAAGGTGAAGTGAGGGTATTTTCCTCAGTTGGACCAAAGTTTACTTGTAAGTCGATATTGTTCTAACTTTGTGACCTAATCAGTAAGAATAATGTCCGTGTGTGACGGACTTCGTGTGCTTGACTACCACGTAAAAAACAAGAATATGAGAGATAAAGTATCTGTGCCCTACATGCTTATGGGCATCCTCTTCAATGTCTGCCTGATCACCTCAAACCTCCTCGAGATAAAGATGGTGGAGGTGATGGGCATCACGGTGACAGCAGGTCTGCTGGTATTCCCTATTTCATATATCATTAATGACTGCCTCACGGAGGTGTGGGGTTTTCGTAAGGCGAGACTTATCATCTGGAGCGGTTTTGCGATGAACTTCTTCGTCGTGGGAGTAGGCTATCTGGCTGCACATCTTCCGGCACCGGACTTCTGGCAAGGTGAGGAACATTTCAGATATGTATTCAGCTTTGCTCCACGTATAGTGGCAGCCAGCATGCTGGCTTTTCTATCCGGTTCCTTCTTCAATGCCTATGTGATGAGTCGCATGAAGGTATTGCATCGGGGGAAGCACTTCTCGCTACGTGCCATCCTCTCCACTATCGTCGGGGAGAGTGTGGACTCTCTGATCTTCTTCCCTCTGGCATTTGGGGGGACGATGCCCATCCGTGAGATGCTCATGCTGATGCTTGTGCAGATCCTCCTGAAGACCCTGTATGAGGTGATCGTACTGCCTATCACCATCCGTGTGGTACGCAGGGTCAAGGAGCTCGATGGGAGTGACGTCTATGACTATGATATATCGTATAACATACTTAAGATAAAGGATCTATAAGATGAATGAACTGACATTGTTGGGAAATAAAACGAACTATCCCAATGACTATGCTCCGGAGGTATTGGAAACCTTTGAGAATAGGCATCAGGAACACGACTACTGGGTAAGGTTTAATTGTCCGGAATTTACGAGTCTCTGTCCGATCACGGGTCAGCCGGATTTCGCAGAGATACGGATAAGCTATATCCCGGATGTGCGGATGGTGGAGAGCAAGAGTCTGAAGCTCTATCTCTTCAGCTTCCGGAATCACGGGGCCTTCCATGAAGATTGCGTGAATATCATCTTGAAGGATCTGGTGAAGCTGATGGATCCCAGGTACATTGAGGTGACCGGACTCTTTACACCCCGCGGTGGCATCTCCATCTATCCCTACGCAAACTACGGAAGGAAGGGTACAGAGTATGAGACACTGGCACGTAAGCGCCTGGCTACACGTGAATAAATAGGTTTATCAACGAAAAGAGGGGGGGCATTTCAGGATGCTCCCCCTCTTTTCATATAAAAAATCTCTTTGGACCTAAAGTATTACTCCTCTACATTGGAGACCTCAGGAACGATGAAGTCCATGAAGCATAGCCCTGCCAGAGCGGTGCCATAGCGCTTTTCGATGGTGATACCTTCGGTGACGAAGTTGAGCTCTCCGAGATAGTACTGAGAGTAGGTCTTCTGGTGGAGGTCATTGATGACACGGGTGAGACGAGCTTCAAGCTCTTCGATACGGTAACGTCCGCTGACCTCACAGACCAATCCACCGACTTTGTCATCGAAGTTCTCGTCTCTATACATCCATCCATACACGATACCGGCGGATACAAACTCATCCTGAGTCCCGTGAGATACTGCCATGATGGTCTTCATCTCAGACCCGAAGGGGGGAAGATCTATCTCGTCCATGGTGACCAAGTGGGAGGTGGCAGGGATCACGGAGGAGTAGGTCATGATGTTGAAGTCTGAAATGCCGGCATCGTAGAGAGCCATATGATAGGATCCGGCGTGAAGCTCGAGATCGGATTCACCACTTCCTTTGGTGATGAAGAAGGTGTTGGGGATGAGGTTCCCTACAAGTTTGTTCATATGCGGGTATGTCTTAAAGTGTGAAATAATCAAATAAATGAGGGTGAATGACTATTTGTTGAGGGGTTGGGAAGCCATTTGGAACTCCAAGGTTCCACCCTTCACAATGTCTTGGTAGTCTATATAGGGTTTGTCATAGGGTTCTCCATTAAGCTTCACCTCGGTGATGTAGATATTCTCGGTACTATTGTCATGGGCAATGATCTCAAAAGTACCTCCGGAGACCTTAAGCTTGGCACTATCAACTATGGGAGAGCCGAAGTAGTAACGACCACCGGCAGGCTCAACCTGGTAGAGACCTAGGGCGGAGAGGATATACCATGCAGACATTTCACCTACATCTTCATTCCCGGAAAGCCCATCCACCTGATCACTATAGAGGGTCGTCATCACTTCTCTGAGCAGAGGTGCAGCCTTGTCTCTGTGTCCTAGGACGCTGTACATATATATCGTATGGTGTCCGGGTTCGTTGCCATGCGCATACTGTCCGATCAATCCGCTGATATCCGGGGAACTTCCGTCACCTGTGATCACCGAACTTACCGTGAAGAGGCTGTCAAGCTTGGTGGTAAATGCCTCTTCAGATCCGAAGCAATCCACAAGTCCCTTGACATCATGAGGAACGAGGAAGGTATATTGCCAGGCGTTTCCTTCACAGTAGTCGTCATCTCTGTGGTTAGATGCATAGGGATCGAACTCTGAAAGTGACCCAAAGTTGCCTTTAGAATCCTTACCACGCATGAATCCCGATTCCGGATCAAAGAGGTGTTGGTAGGACTTACTGCGGTGTAGGAAGTATTCATAATCCTCCTGATGCCCGAGTTTTTGAGCCACAAGAGCCACAGCATGGTCTGCCAAAGCATATTCGAGGTCGTATGCAACGGACTCCTGCATCACATCCTTGGGGAGATAGCCGTACTTTTTACGCTCTTTCATGCCCCTTTCGTCCAGCATCGCTGAGCTCTTCATCGCTTGGAAAGCAGCTTCAGGATCCGAAGCAAAGCCTTTGAGGACGGCATCTGCCAAGACACATATCCCGGGATTGCCGACCATGGTGTTGGTCTCGCATCCCATGAGGTGCCATACAGGAAGTTTACCTTGCTCCCGGAAGATGTGCATAAAGGTAGCAACAATATCCGGAACCATCTCCGGATGTATGATAGACATCAGCGGATGGGCAGCACGGTAGGTATCCCACAGCGAGAGAGTCGTGTAGTTCGTGAAGCCGTCTGCGGTATGATTCTGATGATCCGAGCCGTAATATTCACCATTAGCGTCACTGAAGAGAGAGGGAGCCACCATGGTATGGTAGAGTCCGGTGTAGAAAATACGCTTCGTAACGCTGTCCGGAGTCTCAATACGTACTTTGTCGAGCGCAGATTCCCAGCTGTCTGTAGCAGATTGGCGGGCTTGGTCAAAGGTATAGGGCTCTCCATCTGCCTGACTGTTGAGCTTGGCATTCTCTATAGAGGTGGGAGAGAGAGCCACATTCAGATGGACCGGAGTGGTATCTGCAAGGGTCATATAGACGTGTGCATACACTACTTTGCCCTTTCCTTCCCGGTCCACACGCTTGTTGTCTACTACATAGCGAACAGAATCGATGGGATGATCGAAGGTGGCAGTGAAGTACACACGCTGATCCTTTGCCCATCCCGTGGAGTAACGGTATCCTTCAAGAGTCTTTTCATCCACCTGATGGATGAAAGCTTCCGTGGGATCGTCCCAGCAACCCCCATTTTCGAGATCAAAGACAAAGCCCACAGCCCCAGGTTTGTCGAAGGTATAGCGGTGATAACCCACCCTCTGAGAGGCTGTGAGTTCGGCTTTCACACCGTAGCGGGTGAGATAAGTGGAGTAGTATCCTGGCTCAGCCACCTCTCGGGATCGATCTTGGTAGGACCACAGTCCGCTATTGGGATTATCTTCCGTGCCTCGAGCGTAGGTTACTTCTCCCACAACAGGCATCACTGTGACGTCAAACAGGTCTCCAATGCCGGTACCGCTCAGGTGGGTATGGGAGAATCCTATCACAGTAGAGTCGGAGATATGGTAGCCACTGCAGAAATCCCAAGTCTCCGGGATGGAAGTAGGTCCGAGCTGAACCATACCAAAAGGAACATTCGCTCCTACAAATACATGTCCGTGACCGCCCGAACCGATATGGGGATCTACATAGGAGACTAGCGGACGTTCCTCTTCAGGTGCCTGCTTCTCCTGTTTGGGTTGGCAACTCACCAGGGAGATTGCTGCCAGTAAGATGGATAATCGAGATAAGTAGTTCATTTTAGGAAATATTGGTGGGGATTGAATCATTGGGTTGAATGGATGGCTCCTTCAGGACCTTCGGGAGCTCTATGCGGATACTGTCCAGAAGGATCTTGTGACCAAAGGGTTTACCACTCGGAGAGTAGACCGTAAGCCTGAGGAAGGAGGAGCCGGTACTCTCCACACTGTCGGGCAATGCCAGGGTAATGGAGAGAGGGTTGGTGGGATGGTTCACTGTGTCCCTCACCATCTTCGTCTGCTTTCCCTCCATATCACGCAACATCAGAGTGAACAACAGTCTGGAGTTGGGATCATCGAGATTGAAAGATCTCAGAGAAATCTGCAGGGAGTCCTGCTCACTTAGGGCGTCGTTATCAAGCTCATAGCGGTAGGTGAAGTAGTTACCTCCCGGATAGATCACCAACCTACGAGGCGCAACGTCCCGAACCAGGTCCATGACAGTCTCCATCCTAACCCTTCTGATCTCTATGGAGTCCTGGATAAGGCTGTCAAGTACTGTCTTCTGTTCCGTAAGTTCTGCCGTCAAGTCGTTGTATATATCCGTCAGGAGATTGGGGTTCCTGCCATACCAAGCCAGCGAGGAGTCATACCTCTCCGGAGTGATCTTGTGCCTATTTAGGATACTATAGTAGGACTGCAGCTTTACAGAGTCCGACTCTGATCCTCTTATGAAGTATGCCTCTGCCATCATCAGATCCTTTGTCACAGACTTCATCTCCTTGAAGCTTAGGACACCCTGTGGCTTCGTGGTACAGCCCACGAACACGGCTGCACATAAGAGCAGAGTAGCGGCAAAGGATCCGGCTGCTTGCATGGCACGCATGAGACTTATCCCCTCTTTTCCTTCCCTCCGATCATCTGATTGAAGGTGCGGGCATAGAATATCAGCAAAACAAAGACTCCTACCGAGATACAGGCATCCGCAAAGTTAAAGATAGGTCTGAAGAAAATCAATTCCTGTCCCCCTTTCAGAGGAACCCACTCGGGCCAGGTGGTATGGATGATGGGGAAATAGAACATATCCACCACCCTGCCATGGAGCCATCCGGCATAACCTTGTCCCAGAGGAACCAATGTAGCCACCTGTCCTTCGCTGTGTGAGAAGATCATTCCGTAGAAGATCGAGTCGATGATATTTCCCAATGCTCCTGCCAGGATAGCAGACATGCAGAGCAGGAAACCCATCGAATACTTACTCTTAGCGATCAGATAGATAAACCATATCAACACCCCTGATGCCAAAATGCGGAAGATGGAGAGGAAAGCCTTGCTGAAGACTTCCCACCCAAACGCCATTCCTGCATTCTCTGTGAAGTAGATGTAGAACCAATCCGTTACATGAATGCTCTCTCCCAGCATCATATTCGTCTTCACCGCATACTTGATGCACTGATCTATGACTAGGAGCAGTAGCACGAAGAGACCTGCCACTAGGAGTCGCGAGCGTGTTTCCGCCACAGCTTTGGTGTAGGGTGGATTGGGCACCGTCACAGAGGAAGATTCATTTGGCTCCATTGTTCTTAGCTTCGATGCTCAAAGTAGCGTGAGGTACGGCACGAAGCCTCTCCTTAGGTATGAGCTTACCTGTCTCACGACATACACCGTAGGTCTTATTTTCGATACGAACGAGGGCAGCTTGGAGGTTTTTAATGAATCTCTGCTGTCTCTCTGCCAGCCTTCCGGACTCCTGCTTGGAGAGGATATTGGCGCTCTCATTGAGGTTCTTGAAGGTTGGTTGGGTATCCGATATGTCATTGCTGTCCGATTCATCCACAGCTGAGCGGAGGAGTTCATAGTCAGCCTTAGCTTTCTCCAGTTTCTTCAGGATGATCTCCTTGAATTCCTGAAGCTCTTCATCAGAATATCTATTCTTTTCCATAGCTATTAGTACTCTATACGTTATTAATCATTTCAGGCTTTCGCCACATATATTTTCACAGAAGTGCCATCCAGATCCTGGTCAGAGCCTTCAGACAAACCCTTCTCCGTTTCTATGGAGAGAGCCTGAACCTGTACCTTGATGTACTCTCCAAACTCCTCAAGAGTGTTAGCGATCTCCGGAGTTTCAGAGATCCGAATTCTTACCTTATCGGATACACTGAAGTCTTGCTCTTTACGGATATTCTGAATCCTATTGACGAGCTCTCTCGCCATCCCCTCTCTACGCAAGTCGTCTGTCAGGGTGATATCCAGCGCCGCCGTCACACTCCCCTCATTCAAGACGAGCCATCCGGGGATATCCTCCGATATCACCTCCACATCTTGCAGGCTGATCATTGCCCCCGTCTCAGGATACAGGATCTCTCCCTGCTTCTCCAGTGTATGGATCTGATCTTGGTCAAGCTCACTGAGGTAGGCTGCTACAGACTTCATCTGCTTGCCAAATTTTGGACCCAAAGCCTTAAAGTTGGGCTTGATACGCTTAGTTACCAGACCGGAGTCACTGTCTGCAAAGGTCAATTCCTTCACATTGACTTCACTCAGGATTAGCTCTTTGACGTGATCTATAGCCTCTTTGGTATGCTCGTCGGATGTCAGCACCAGGAGTTTGCTCAGTGGCTGGCGTACCTTGATGTTTACCTTCCTGCGCAATGCCAATACCAGCGAAGTGAGACTCTGGGCGTACATCATCTCCTCCTCAAGCGCTTCATCGATCATCTCAGGATTGCTTACGGGGAAGTATGCCAGATGTACGGATTCCTCACCCTTATGGAGGTCTCGGTAGAGCCTGTCCGCATAGAAGGGTGCAAAGGGTGCGATCAATCTCGACAAAGTTTCCAAGCAGGTGTAGAGCGTATGATAGGCAGAGCGCTTATCCGGAGTCATGCCTCCACCCCAGAATCTCTTGCGGCTTAGACGCACATACCAGTTGGAGAGATGGTCATTGACAAAGTCCCCAATGGCGCGTGCTGCACGGGTAGGTTCATATTCCTCCAGTGCCTCTGTCACATTCTCTACAAGAGAGTTGAGCATGGAGAGCACCCACCGATCTATCTCGGGACGCTCGTCCACCACCTCATCTGTAGAGGGATCAAACCCATCCAAGTTGGCATAGAGAACGTAGAAGGAGTAGGTATTATAGAGCGTGCTGAAAAACTTTCGCTGCACCTCCTCCACTCCTGCAGTGTCAAATCTGAGATTGTCCCAAGGTGCTGAGTTACTGATCATATACCAGCGCAAGGGATCGGAGCCATATTCGTCTATGGTAGCGAAGGGATCCACGGCATTTCCCAGACGCTTGGACATCTTATTGCCATTCTTGTCCAAGACCAGACCATTGGAGACCACCGCCTTGAATGCCACGCTGTCAAAGAGCATGGTACCCAGAGCATGCAGGGTGAAGAACCATCCACGGGTCTGATCCACCCCTTCAGCAATAAAGTCTGCGGGGAAAAATCCCTTTTCATCTATTGCCTCTCTATTCTCAAAGGGGTAATGTAGCTGAGCATAAGGCATCGCGCCGGAGTCAAACCACACATCTATGAGGTCACTCTCACGGTACATGGGTTTTCCCTCGGGGCTCACAAGGATGATCTCATCCACGTGGGGGCGATGGAGGTCTATGCTCTCATAGTTCTCCTCACTCATGTCGCCAACTTTGAAGCCCTGAAGAGGGTTCTTGCTCATTATGCCCGCATCCACAGACTTCTCTATCTCATGGTAGAGCTCTTCTATCGAACCTATGCAGATCTCTTCGCGAGCATCTTCAGTGCGCCAGATGGGCAGAGGAGTTCCCCAGTAGCGACTGCGACTGAGGTTCCAGTCCTGAAGGTTTTCCAGCCACTTGCCAAACCTTCCGGATCCTGTGGAGCGTGGCTTCCAGAGGATTGTCTCATTCAGCTCTATCATGCGCTCACGAGCTGCTGTAGAGCGGATGAACCAACTATCCAGCGGATAGTATAGGACAGGCTTATCAGTGCGCCAGCAGTGTGGATAGTTGTGAGTATGCTTCTCGATACGGAAGACCAATCCCGGCTGCTTAAGGAGCATGCAAATCTCTACATCCAGCGAGATATCCTTGTCCGTCAAGGTTGGGTCGAAGGCATTCTTCACATACTTCCCGGCATAGGATGCATAGAGATCCTCACGCATATGGTCACGAACAAACTCACTGTCCAGATCCTCAATGCGATAAAACTTCCCTTCCGTATCCACCATGGGTCGCATCCTCTCCTCTCTATCTTTCATCATTAGAGGAGGTATGCCAGCAGCCTTGGCGACACGATCATCATCTGCCCCGAAGGTTGGAGCTATGTGTACGATGCCGGTTCCATCCTCAGTGGAGACATAGTCCCCGCCGATGACTCGGAACGCCCCTTCTCCGGGATTCACCCAAGGGATCAATTGCTCATAGTGCATACCGATCAGGTCGGAGCCCTTATATTCAACCACCACCCGGTAGGGTAGGACTTTGTCACCCGGAGTGTATTCCTCGAGATCCGCTTCACTTCCCTCTTCCTTGAAGTAGGCGGAGACCAGATCTCGCGCAAGCACAGCAGTCATAGGCTCTCCCGTGTAGGGATTGCGGGTGCGGACTGCCACGTAATCAATGTCGGGACCCACGCATAGCGCCGTATTGGAGGGTAGGGTCCAGGGAGTGGTGGTCCAGGCGAGAAAATATGCCTTACCGTAGCCCATCATCTCAGGCTTGGGATCAGAGATCACAAATTGTGCCGTGCATGTGGTATCCTTGACATCTCGGTAGGTACCCGGCTGGTTCAACTCGTGGGAGCTGAGCCCTGTCCCCGCTGCGGGGGAATAGGGCTGTATGGTATACCCTTTATAGAGGAGACCTTTATTGTATAGTTGCTTGAGCAGGTACCACAGGGTCTCGATATACTTATTCTTATAGGTGATATAAGCATCGTCCAAGTCTACCCAGTAGCCCATCTTCTCGGTGAGATCTCGCCACTCGCGGGTATACTTCATCACCTCACGTCGGCATGCATCGTTGTACTCCTCCACAGAGATTTTAGTACCGATGTCTGCCTTGGTGATACCAAGGCTCTTCTCCACCCCAAGCTCCACAGGAAGCCCGTGGGTATCCCAGCCGGCCTTGCGATCTACGAGGAACCCCTTCATGGTCTTGTAACGACAAAAGATATCCTTAATCGTACGAGCCATCACATGATGGATCCCGGGCATGCCGTTGGCAGAAGGGGGTCCCTCATAGAAGACATACCGAGGTGCTCCTTCACGTATTTCGAGTGAACGTGCAAAAACCTCTTCTTGGGCTTGTCTTTCCTGCATTTGGCGGTTGATCTCAGCCAGATCAAGATGCTGATATTCTCTGTATTTGGATGTCATCGCTCGTTTTAGAGTGGATTTTGGAGTATTCAAAATTAGTCATGCAAAGTTACTATTTTATAGCGACTTAGCCCCGACACCCACTGCCCATGCCTATTAGGCGCTCGATCGCCACGTCAAGGAGTTCCCGGGTTGGCTATAGTACACTGTGTCGGATCACTATAGGTGGAGCAGCCGGAAGAAGCACTCGAAATCTTTAAAAAAAGACAAATCATATGACAGTGAGGGAGCCGAAAACCCCTAAGATCAGGGCTTCCGTATCGTTTTGATACACAGATAATTAGAATGACCAAATAAAAAGGCGGGGTAATTCAAAAATAAAGGCGAGGTAATTTCGAAATTACCCCGCCTTTATTTTCGCAAAAGTACCGCCTAATTTTTTACTCACCTCCTCACCCTTATATCTACACCTCAACGCACATGAATTGAATTAGCTTCTCTTACGGAAAAGCCTCTGGGTACTCTTCAAAAGAGACATCTTTTTAAAATCTTAAATCGGCATCAAATCCTCGATGTACCCGCCTCAAATTACACTAAATCACTTACGCATAATGATTTAGTGTAATAATTGTCGTAAACTTGTACCCGGAAAGTGCGTATATTCAAAAGGTTACTTGCGATTTTTTTACGCTTAAAATGATGTTAGTATACGGTATTGACCCATTTTGGGCATAGCCATAGCCACCAGATTATACGTCAATACCTAAAGGACCTGCTACACTCTTAAGATCAGTGCATGAAGCTCTTCAGGCTACTTCTCTTATCCCTCTTAGCTCTCACGATCCATTTTCGATCGGCTTCAGCGCAGACAAATTCGGATGCGCCTCTCCGGCAACTTCCCAATGACCAATACATGATCGGAGTGCGTACCAATGCTCCTGCAGACCTCCTCCTAGTACCTAACCTGGGGGTTGAAGTGCCTCTCTATGACGCATGGTCCGGGGTCTTCAACTGGTACTACACGTGGTGGAAAAACGATGTAAAGCACTACTATTGGCGTATCTACGGAGGTGATCTGGAGATACGATATTGGCTCGGCAAACGCTCTCAGGAGCGGAGACTTCTGGGTCACCACCTTGGTGTATACGGTCAGATGGTCTCCTATGACCTGGAGAAGGGGGCAGAGGGAGTCCTCGGGGATCGATGGACCTACGGTGGAGGGGTGGCATATGGGTATACTGCACGGCTCTCACGGCATCTCTACCTCGATATGAGCATAGGGGCAGGCTATCTCACCGGAACGTACAAGCGATATATCCCCACTGACGACTGCTATAGGTGGCAGTCGACCCACGCATTGCACTACTGGGGACCGACCAAGGCAGAAATCTCTCTCGTATGGATCCTCAATAATAGGAAGGGAGGTAAGCGATGAGATACAGAATCCTCCTCTTCATATGCCTCCTGCCAATCCTCTCCTGCACACACAAGGAGCTCTGCTATGATGCTCCCAAGGGAAGGGTTTCGGTGAATGTGAAGTTCGTATGGGATAGGGCTCCTGAGGCTGATCCCGAGCAGATGTCGCTATATCTCTACCCTTTGGAGGGAGGAGAGGTTGAGCGCTTTGACTTTAGTGGTAGAGAGGGTGGATTGATTCAGATCAATCCCGGAGAGTACCGTGCCATAGGATTCAATAGTGACCGAGAAACCATTCTCCTTAAGGACTTTGAAGACTTTCACAACTTCAAAGCATATACCAATGAAACGGACCTCGAGGGAGTAGGTATCGGCAGTGGAATAAGCTCAGGGGTACCTCGAACCATCTTGGCTGCCGATGACCCTCTCGTACTCGCCCCGGAAAGTTTCTATAGCGATGCACGAGAAGATATAAAGATCCTCCCCAAAGCGGATCAGGAGATAGTCCTGCACCCCTTTGATCGCACCATGACCATCACCATAGATATACGAGAAGTGAAGAACCTAAGCTCCATCCGTCGTATGAGAGGTACCCTGAGCGGACTGAACCGATACATCTATCTCAAGGGTATAGAGGAGAATGAGTATCAAGCAATGATACCCTTTGACCTCAACAAAAATGGAGGAACGAGTCTACATGAAGTGGTCCGCACCTTTGCCCCCACAGCTAAGAGTGGAGTGAAGTACTCCTTCTCGGTATATGCATGGCTGGCAAGTGGTGCCAGGAAGTATGTCCACTTTGATATCACGGACCAGATCATGGCTCAGAAAGGTGAGAAGAATATCCACGTCGTCATTGACAAGCTAGATATCAGAGACGATGGAGGTAATGGAGGTGGGTTTAACGCTTCCATCAACACTTGGGAGGATGTCTACTCCTCCATATGGATGTAAGGATTATAAGAGATAATTGGAGACAATAGGATGAATATAAAATAACTAATTACTTAAACGAAGACATGATGAAAAAGATGATTTTTGCTGCCGGCGCTCTACTAGCACTCGCCGGATGTAATAATAGCACAGTGCTAGAACAGGTAACACCTACTCAGGACTCCGGAATGATTGAGTTTCGTACCAATCTTGACAAGGCTACCAGAGCTGTCGAAGAGCTCAACCTCGACGGGCTGAAGACCAAAGGCTTCTCAGTCTATGGCTACAAGAGTGATGACAACAGTGACCTTCTGGGCGGCAAGAAGGATGTAACCTGGACAGGTGGTGCTTGGACCTACAGCCCCAAGGTGAAGTGGCCCGAGACTACTCCCGTGAACTTCTTTGCCTATGCTCCTACACAAGGATGGCCCGCTGAAGCTGTATACACAGAAGCTGCCGGCAATGAGAAGACTATCGTGGTAAACAATGCCAATGCCACTCTCTCCGCAGACATTCTGGCTGCAAAAGCTACTGCCAGTGTAATCGACAACATTGCCTCACTGCCTTTCAATCACATCCTCTCTCAGGTTCAGTTCAAGTTCAAGAATGCTGAGGATGCTGATATCTTGATGACTGTACACAGTGCAGCCCTTCATAATGTGAAGTCGAATGGTACATACACCTATTCTACTGATGCATGGACAAACGTTGCAGGTGAAAAGACTGCCACAATACTGAATGACAATGCTGCAGACCTCACCACAGCATCGGGAGCTGAAGCTGTCAACATGGGCGAGAACATGATGATCCTGCCTCAGAGCATCGAAGCATGGGGTGGTAAACCTGATGGCACTGCTACAGCTTCCACCAAGGGATACCTAAAATTCAAGGCTACCATCAAGGGCAAATCGGGTGACAATATCGTAGACAAGAACGGTATCGCTATTAGTAACAGAGACATCTACCTACCCTTCAACATCAACTTCGAGAAGGGCAAGAGATATGTCATCACCATCATTGCAGGTGATAAGACTACTACCGGTAAGGGTGGTGGATTCGATGAAAACGGTAATCCTCTGATGAGTAACCTCTACATTGAATTCAACGCTACCGTAAGCGACTGGGTAGATGCTACTCCTGCTCCCGAATTCAAGTTCTAACCCTTATTAATCTTCCGGTGCAGAGTGTGGCAATGTCTACACTCTGCACCGTTTCCTTATTCATCCCCTCCCCATAACATTTAGCTATTCACTCACCAATTCATTCGGAAATATGAGGTCACGGATACTTCTCTGCCCTTCTCTAACCATAAGCATCCTACTATCCTGCTGTACACCCGAGAGACCCCAATCTCAGGAGGAGAAGTCCATAAGCTTTGAGGTAGAGCATGCGCTACAGCCTTGGAGCAGCACGCGTAGTGAAGATGAAGATGCCTCAAGATTCCGTATGCTGCCTCTCCAAGGATCTCGTGACTCTCTCTACCTGTGTGAGAGCGTAACCCTCACCCCTGCCGTCTCTCTGTCTCAGTTGAGAGCGAAGGAGATAAAGAGTGAAGGGGAGATGGAGAGCTTCAAGCTCTTTGGTTATAAGTACACTGATGGATCCTGGGAGAATGTAAGGAAAAAGAATCCCAACTTCTTCGGAAGTAATGATGCTGTCCTGAAAAGAGCAACCAGCCTAACTACTGAAGGGAACTGGAAGACTGCAGAGAAGTGGCCCGGAAGTGCTTATAAGGTAAGGTTCTACGCCTACTATGAAGCAGGCAACAGACCTATGGGTCGTCCCTCAGCTACCGGAGCTCCATCTGATGCAGTACAGCCTTATCGGCTCTATACAGCTCCGGATGGGTATGAAGGGATGAATGAACTCTTGATAGCCAAGAGTAGTGAGCTGTCAGGTGACTACAATAAACCCGTTACATTACAGTTTAAGCATGCTCTGTCACAGATAAAGTTCGTGGTAGGCTCGGACTTGAAAGTCGCAGGAACCATCAAGAGCATTACCTTGAAGAATCTCTCTACCAATGCCAGATACGAGTTTGAACCCGAGAAGTGGGTGGTAGCTGATGTGCCACGCAAAGATTATACGATATCAAACCTCAACAAGCATCTCACCCTGGAGGAAGCATCCACGAAGGGAACTCCCATCACCTCTGAGACGCAATCCTTCATGGTGATCCCCCAGTCCCTAAAAGGGGTATCCATAGAGATCATCTTCCACGATGATATATCCAATCAAGATGTCACCCTCAGCCACACCTTCGCTGCTACAGACCGGTGGGAGATGGGCAAGACCTACACCTACATGGTGAGTACGGATCGCTTCAATGAAGTCTTCACGCTCGAATTGGCAGGTAAGCAAGATTATCCCTACGATCCCTTCCATGAAGTCAACGGTACATTCTCCGTCACAAGCTACAAGACTCGAAACGGTATCAAAGCTCCTGTGAAGTGGAAGGCTGACTACTCTGTGGATGGAGGTAAGTCATGGCAAAATACACCTCCGGCATGGATGCTCAAGCTTCCTATGGGAGAGTTCACTCCTTCTTCCGCATCTCCTTCTACATTCAACCTTGAGCTGAATAGGGATATTCATCACGTCAATTTTGGAGACTACTTGATGCAGAAGAATCCCGTATCCCCCGACATAGTGCATCTGGAAGGGATTCCGGCGAATAGTGCCAACTGCTATATCATCAATGCACCCGGAGATTATAGCTTTCCTCTAGTCTACGGCAATGCTCTCAAGGATGGAAGGGACAATACTCCCGCCTACGAGAGTGAAGGAAAGTTTGTAGATGGGAAAGGAGTATCCATTACGGGACCCTATCTGCAAGGCGTCTCCTCCGTCTCAGAGCTTTGGCATGATACTCCCGATTATGTTTCAAGTTCGGGCAAAAGTTGTGTGAGCAACTTAAAGGTCGACTTAGCGAAGAAGGTTGTGACCTTTACCATCACGAAAGAAGCCATTACGGAGTCCAATGTACTGATCGGAGCCAAGCATGCCGATGGCACGATTATCTGGAGCTGGCACCTTTGGATCACTCCCATGAAGCTATCCGATACGCTTGTATACAAAAGGTTGCCGGATATCACTTCTGCCAAGCCCGAATACATCTTCTTGCTGGAAGATCTGGGGACGGTGCGCTATCAGCCCTACGATCCTTCCCTGAGTACCATCATCAGGATCACGCAACCGGAGTCCGGAGAGGTTAAGACATTTACCATAAAAAGGTTGGAATACAAGGATGAGGTCCTATACGTAGATAGAAACACCTACCAATTCGGCAGAAAGGATCCCTTCCCCACCCGCGATACTTATCCTGCAATCAATACTCAAGTGGGTTCATTTAATCTGACAGAATCCAACAGGATGCCAACCACATTCTTTATGCAAAAAGCTCGAACCGTAGGGTGGGCAGACCTATCCGACGTACCTAATAGCGTTTCGAGCTCATTGTGGAATCGTGCCCAGAAGGGCTCCAACACACTGGGAAATGTCCCGCAAGAAGGTGCCATCAAGAGTGTTTACGACCCGAGCCCTGCCGGATATATGGTACCCTCCTCTCAGATCTTCTACCACCCGGGGAGCAGAAACCTCTACGAGACCCTCATCAACGGAGGATTTTCTCTATTCGGATACAGAGACGGTGCTCCTGAGAGTTCCGGATACTCTCTTATCGAAGTGGATCAAAACGCACGATATTGGACCAATACCTTTTACTCCGACTTGAATGCTTTAGTCGGCTTTTCGATCCGTATCAAAGAAGGAAGTATCCGTTTCACCGCCTCCATTCGTGGCGGAGGCATACGCGCCGTGAAGGAGTAGTGCTGAGCCTGTGGATGAGCCCTTGGGAGGAGCTGTTTATAAACTCATTAGTTTATCATTGCAAACTAGTTAGTTTATCATTGCAAACTAGTTAGTTTATCATTGCAAACTAGTTAGTTTATGATCGTAAACTCATTAGTTTATAAACCACCCCTCGGGAGGTCGCTTCCGGAGGGCGAAGTGAAGGAGTCCGGTTCATTTTGTATATCTTAGGGGGAGAAGGGAACTTGTCCCCCTATTTTCATGTTTCAAATCAAACCTATACAATGAAAACCTCCACACTTGTGACGGTGGCATTAGGTCTCCTAACTGCCTCCGCCTTCTCCGCTTTTTCTACAGAATCCAACCCCACCTGGATGCGTTATCCTGCCATCTCTCCCGATGGTAGGGAGATAGCCTTTGCATACCGCGGAGATCTCTACAAGGTTTCGGTATCCGGAGGAGATGCGCAGAGACTGACCACCCACGAAGCCTACGATACTACTCCCGTATGGAGTCCCGATGGGAGACGTATCGCCTTTGTCAGTGACCGCTATCATGGCTCTCGGGATATCTACATCATGCCGGCGGAGGGTGGTGCCGCAAAGAGGCTTACGACACACTCCGCGAAGGAGAAGGTGCATACCTTCACGCCGGACGGGAGGTATATCCTCTTCTCGGCACACTACCAGGATCCGGTGAAGAGCATCCTATTCCCGACAGGGAGATTTACGGAGATCTACCGCGTACCTGCGGAGGGAGGTGCTACGGAGCAAGTGTTGGGGATCCCTGCCGGAGCGGTGGTCTGCAGCAGAGATGGTAAGAGTCTGGTGTATCAGGATCTGAAGGGCTTCGAGAATGAGTGGCGTAAGCATCACACCTCCTCAGTGACGAGAGATATCATTCGCTATGATCTGGGGACGGGAACCTTTACGCCTTTAGTGAGGCGTGAAGGGGAGGATCTGGATCCGGTCTTGTCAGCAGATGGGAAGACTCTTTACTTCTTGAGTGAAAGAGGAGGTACGATGAACCTGTTCAAGAAAAGTGAAGGGGGTGAAGCGGTGAAGCTTACTTCGTTCGAGGATCATCCGGTTAGGTTTCTATCCCGCTCGGATGAGGGTACGCTCTGCTTCGGATGGGACGGAGAGATCTATACACTGAAGGAGGGAGAGCAACCTGTTCGTGTACCGATACGTATCGTAGAGGATGGGGAGGAGCTTCCGAGCTTGAAGAGCTTTACGTCCGGGGTTCGTGCCGCATCTGTATCTCCGGATGGTAAGGAGCTAGCCATACAGGTGCGGGGAGAGATATTTGTGACCTCGGGCGAATACTCCACCACGAAGCGCATCACCGACACGCCTGCAGTAGAGGAGGGAGTATCCTTCGGAGCAGGAAGTCGCATGCTGGTGTATGACTCTCAGAGAGATGGTGAGCGGGATATATACGTGGCTCATATGGCTCGCAGTGAGGATCCCAACTTCGCCAATGCTACAGTGATCGATGAACGCCCCTTGATTCCGGGCAACAAGGAGGAGAAGATGAGACCGGAGGTATCTCCGGATGGGAAACAGGTGGCATTCATCATGAACCGTCGCTACCTGATGGTCTACAACATGGAGACGGGTAAGCTGAGACAAGTGATGGAAAATGTGAATCCTATCTCCTCTACAGGCAGCTTCCCCTTCTCATGGTCTCCGGACAGTAGATGGATAGTCGTGGAGTATTCTTCGAATCATCATGCCCCCTTCTCCGACCTGGGTCTGATAGATGTCACGGCAGCTAAGCCTAAAGTGAGACCTTTGGTACAGTCAGGATACTTCGATACTAACCCTAGGTTCGTGATGGATGGTAATGCCATCCTCTTTGCTTCGGACCGCTATGGCATGAAGAATCTGGCTTCATGGGGCTCAGAGCAGGATATCATGATCATCTTCCTCAATAGAGAGGCATACGAAAAGTATCAGATGAACGAAGAGGAGTATGCCCTCCTCAAGGAGCAGGAGAAGAATGACGATAAGAAGGAAGAGAATAAGAATAAGAAGGAAAAGAAGACAAAGAAACCTGAACCTATCCGTGTGGAATGGGAAGGTATGGACCGCAGAATAGTTCGCCTGACCACTGCTTCAGGGGATATGGGGGATGCTTTCCTCTCTCCGGATGGTGAGAAGCTGTACTACCTTTCTGCCTATGAAGGTGGCTACGACCTCTGGAAGATGGAGCTGCGCAAACGGACACCCAAGCTCTTGAAGAAACTGAATGGCAGCGGATACTACTTCCTCCCCGACTCGGTGGGCAACACCATCTATATGGTCAGCAGTAAGGATATCCAGAAGTTGACCCTGCCTTCTGAGGAGCTGAAGCCTGTAACCTTCCGTGCCGAGATGACATTGGATCCTGCTCAGGAACGCAAGGAGATGTTCGAAGTAGTTCGTAGAGAAGAGGGGAGAAGGTTCTATCGCAAAGACATGCATGGAGTAGACTGGGAGGCACTCACTACACACTACGAAAAGTTCCTTCCTCATATCTCCAACAACTATGACTTCTCGGAAATGCTGTCTGAGATGCTGGGCGAACTGAATGTCTCTCATACCGGCTCAGGGTATCGAGCAAGTTCTTCTGCTCCGGTGACTGCAGAGCTTGGGCTCTTCATTCATCGTACTAAGGACGGCAAGGGACTGGTAGTGGATGAAGTGGTTGCCGGAGGTCCTTTCGACTCCTTCCGCTCTAAGCTTAAAGCCGGAGATATCATAGAAGCTATTGATGGTAATAAGATTGATCCCAACAGTGACTACTATCCTCTACTGGCAGGGAAGTCAGGGAAGTCTACACTCTTCTCTCTCCACTCTCCTTCTACGGGCAACCGTTGGGATGAAGTGGTGAAGCCTATCACTCCGGGAAAGATGTCTAAACTCCTCTACGATAGATGGATTCGGCAGAGAGCAGATGAAGTGGATCGTCTCTCCGAAGGTAGACTGGGATACGCACATGTAGCCTCCATGGATGACGAGAGCTTCAGGACTCTCTACGGTGATGCTCTGGGCAAATATTATCAACGTGAAGGTATGGTGGTGGACATACGCTACAATGGAGGAGGTAGACTGCATGAGGATCTGGAGGTATTCCTCAGTGCGACGAAGTATCTCACCCAAGAAGCCCGTGGAAGATACTATTGCGATATGCCGAGCAGACGATGGACAAAGCCTTCGGTAATGGTGATCTGTGAGGCAGACTACTCCAATGCTCATGGTTCTCCTTGGGTGTATAAGCATATGGGTATCGGTAAGTTGGTAGGCATGCCGGTACCGGGAACTATGACCAGCGTAAACTGGGTGACTCTCCAAGATCCCTCACTGTACTTTGGTATTCCTGCAGTAGGATACAAGACTGCTGAAGGAAACTATCTGGAGAATTCACAGCTGGATCCCGATATCAAGGCTCCCTTGGATATGACCCAAGCCCTCAATGGTCACGATACCCAACTGGAAGCATCTGTAAGAAGTCTCTTGAAATAACTCTACCACACCTTGAAGCTCAAACATCTATTCTTTATCTTAGTGGCCCTATTCCCTCTTGTGGGACAGGCTCAAACTCTCTATCCTACGGACTCACTGGGGATACGTAAGATGATCTCGGAGATGTCTCTACAGGAAAAGATTGCTCAGATCCGTCACCTGCATCAGTCCGACTATGATAGTTCAGGTAGGGTGGATATGGACAAGCTTAAGGACCACCTCCGAGGGAATGCGTATGGTGCTGTAGAAGCATTCGGATATAGTGCTGAGGGATACAGCAAGGCGGTATCCGAAATCAGTGAGTATATGCGGGAGCACACTCGACATCGTATACCTCCCTTCGCCGTCATGGAGGGACTTCATGGTGTTGTTCAGGATGGCTGCACGATATTTCCACAGTCTATAGCCTTGGCAGCCACCTTCCGTCCCGATCTAATCTATGAGATGGCTACCTTTATCGCTGAAGAGATGAAGGCAATAGGAGCCAACCAAGTCCTTGCTCCTGTACTTGATCTGGCTCGCGAACCTCGATGGGGAAGAGTAGAAGAGACCTATGGTGAGGATCCTTTCCTGGTAAGTGAGATGGCAGTAGCATATGTCAAAGGCATACGTTCGAGAGGACTCATAGCTACTCCCAAGCACTTTGTGGCACACGGTTCTCCGCGTTCCGGTCTCAATCTCGCTACAGTAGATGGTGGTGAGTTCGAGCTGATGAATACCTACCTGGAACCCTTCATGAAGGTGATACGGGATGCTGATCCTCTCTCCATCATGAACTGCTACTCCTCCTATGATGGTGATGTGATCACCGGCTCTCGGAAGTATATGCATGACCTCTTGAGAGATAGTTTGGGTTTCAAGGGATATGTCTACTCAGACTGGGGATCCATAGGTATGCTCACCTCTTTTCACCGCACTGCCCGCAATGATGCCGAAGCTGCCTACCAAGCTATTACTGCCGGTATAGACTTGGAGGCATCCAGTAGGTGTTATGATCATCTTGAAGCACTGGTTCAGTCTGGCATCTTGGATGAAAGGTATATTGATGATGCCTTAGACAATGTCCTATATGCCAAGATGGCTGCCGGATGGCTACAACAATATAGCCCTGCTGAGGAAGAAATACACAGCCCTAAGGCGGTCAGTTTGGCAAGGAAACTTGCTGATGAGAGCATTATCCTGCTTAAGAATGAAGGCTCCATACTTCCCCTCGACCTTACTAAGCTTAGCTCTCTTGCTCTCATTGGTCCTAATGCTTCCGTCCTTCAGGTGGGTGACTACTCGTGGAGCAAAGAGGATACCCTCGGGAATACCCCGCTCAATGCCTTTCGTGACAGACTGCCTAAGCATATTAAGCTCCGCTATGCCAAGGGATGCGATCTAACCTCTACGGATACTTCAGGCATTGCTGGGGCTGTGGAGGTGGCAAAATCTGCTGATGTCACACTCCTGGTACTGGGATCTCAGAGCGCATCACTTGCCAGGGACTACCTCCATGCTACCTCGGGAGAGGGGTTCGATCTCAATGATCTGGTGCTAACCGGTGCACAGCAGCAGCTGCTGGAAGCCGTCTCCAAGACCGGTAAGCCTGTAGTCCTCATCCTCGTGACGGGCAGACCCTTCGATCTTCGTTATGCTCACGATCATATTCCCGGCATTGTCTTACAGTTTTATGGGGGTGAACGTCAAGGAGATGCCCTGTACGACATGCTTACAGGAGCGTCTTATCCCTCAGGAAAGCTCCCTATCAGTATCCCTCGCTCCACCGGACATATCCCCTGCTACTACAATCATTATGAAGCTGACAAAGGCTTCTACCACCAACCCGGCACTCCGGAAGCTCCCGGACGAGACTATGTCTTCAGCAGCCCCGAGGCACTTTACAGCTTTGGGCAAGGGATGAGTTATACCACTTTTAAGATCTCTGATGTAAGGCAAAAAGGCAACTACTTCCAGCCGACAGACACACTTCGACTCACCGCACAAGTATCGAATACTGGGAAGCGACCGGGAAGCGAAGTGATACAGCTCTATGTTCGCAGACCCCATTCACGTCATACTCGTCCCGTGATGTCTCTGAAAGCATTTGAGAAAGTCTATCCTGCACCCGGTAAAAGTGTTAGCGTGAATCTCTCTCTACCTATGCATGAACTCTCTCTGCACTTACCTACTTCCGGATGGTTTGTAGACCCCGGCACCTACGAAGTGATGCTAGGTACCTCTTCAAGGGATATCTTCTGGAGATCCACTTTCGAGATAGCTTACCCTGCAGGGGTTCAAGACCCTTTCAAGCAGTTTAATCCCCAAGCTCCTCAGCACGATGAGGTTGATGCTTCCGGCGAGTCCACTCAACTGGAAGTTACCCTCACTGTGAGAGATCTGCAGACTTCTCCAGTCGCCCATGCTGAGGTACTGCTGAATGGCAAGGGAATAGGAAAAACCAATGCCCAAGGAGCCATCACCTTCAAGGCTCTCTCCGGTCAAAGCTTAGAGCTTAAGCGTGAAGGCTACCGAACTCTCACCCACACGCTTAAGCCCCAAGACAAAGACCTTCAAATCACCCTGACTTCAGGGTCTGACTTACTCTTTCTACTTCAGCTTTTCTATCAGCTTCTTCGGGTAGTTGGTACAGATTGCCTTCATCAAGCCCTTGCGCTGAATGAAGTATTCCATCTGTGCATCTGTGTCAGCATTGTAGCATGATATTTCTACTCCATGCTCATGGAATTCCTCGACAGTCCTATCTCCTTTCCCCACAACCTTAAATGTAGCAAGTGAGAGGGTTGCCCAAGGGAGACTATTCGAAGCATACTCTGCCGCAGAGCGATTGCTCATCCAGGCTATGGAAATATTCGCAGCCTGCGCCAGGGGAAGGCATTCGGAGAAGGCTACAGCATGGGGAGTGCAGAGTAGCATGGTAGCATCATGCGTTTCACCATTTCTGTGGGAAAGGTATAGCTCAAAGAAACATCTCTCAAGCATAGGTAGTCGGCACGCTGGACATTCATATCATTGGCTCTCGAAAAGTTTTTATTCCCATAGTCAGCATCATTCGGGTTTATCGTAGACATATCTCGAGATACACCATCCACGATGACGATAGGGTCATTGCTCATATTGATAGAAGAGCCTCCGCGTATCAGCATTCTCGGGGCTTCGCCTGAGAGTGCGTTTGCCGTAACTACTCTCAGCCCCGGCACCTTGCCCTTCAGGGCATCCCCAATAGAGGCTACCGGGACATTATAGAGTCTGTCTCCATCTACTTTTGATATTGAAGTGGTAAGAGTCTTACGGGTCTGAGTTCCGTAGCCTACCACCACGACATCTCCCAATAAATAATTGTCCTCCTCAAGAATCACCTGGAAGGTCTCCTTCCCCTCTGCAGGGACCTCTTGCGTCACGAATCCTATGTAGTTGAAGACCAGGACGTCATTGCTCCCGACACTTAGAGAGAAGGCACCATTCTGATCCGTAACGGTACCTACACCACTGCCTTTGATGGATACGCGTACGCCAATAAGAGGAGTATGACGATGGTCCACAACCTTGCCCTAAATGACGTGGGTGGGGGCTACCGTAAAGGGGCTTAAATGAGAGAAACTTCCTTGACCGATTGCAAACGTTTTTCCAAGACAAAATTAAACACTCATTATTTCCTTTCAGTTGCATTTTCATTAAGAAAGAATTAAGACTTACCTCTTAATCCAAAGGGCTTATCTCATGGGTGAATTGGGCATGAAACAAAAAGGCTCGGTAATTCGAAAATTACTCGGACTTTTTTTCGACAAAAAGGCGGGGTAATTTCAGAAAAAAGGCGGGGTAATTTTTCGGCAGGCTTTGCTTGCTGCATTTTCGAGGTCCCTCTTCTTGCTTTTAAGTGTGATGGAAGTGGCCATAAAAGCAGCTCCTGAGAGTACTCTTGCTGGTTCATTCGTATATTTGTAAACGATATACCAACAGATTTTTTTGGCGCTTGTTTTTGAAGAGTTTTCTAACGGCTTAAGAATACCTGTGGGTATAAGGTATTTTTTCGCTTTACTCTTTATAAAACAAATTAAAATCGCTATATTTGATAGAACCTTACATTAAAGTTTTACTGACCGGTGGACCCTATTCAAATCATTGAGATAATTGCTGCGACCATAGGAATCTTGTACGTAGTATTGGAGATGAAGGCAAGCATGTGGCTGTGGCCCGTAGGGATAGTGCTTCCCCTCTTCTATATGTACATCTCGTGGGTAAGTGGCATTTATGGCAACATTGCCGTCAATATATACTACCTCTTGGCATGCATCTGGGGATGGTGGATGTGGAAGAGGAGAGCCGCCAAAGGCAAAGCTGAGGACAGGATCCTCCGAGCAGGTTCCCGAACGATGGCGATACTAGCGGGGATCACAGTGGTGGGAGCGATAGTGGTCAGAGCGCTCTTTGTGAGGTATACAGATAATCCCCAACCCACGTGGGATGCTGTGGCAACCATGCTGAGCATGGTGGGTATGTGGCTCTTGGGGAAGAAGTATATCGAAAACTGGTACTGCTGGATATCCAGCAACGCTATATACTGCTTCATCTTCTTGGCGCAGAAGTATTATATCACGGGAGCTTTCTACGTGGTGTATACGATAGTAGCAGTGATGGGACTAATCATGTGGAGAAGGATGATGGAGAAAGAGTCCGAGCGAGAGACTAAACCCTTGTGAGGCGTGTCTATGACTTACGAATCAATATAATATTAATGCTCAATCTATGAACTTTTACGACTTAAATCTGGGACCTTTAGGTGGCTTAAAACCGGATGCCGTAATACTGGCAGAGGGAGAGTTTCCCACACATGAAATCCCCCTTAAAATCCTCAGAGATGTTGCGCCTCACTTAGTGGTCTGCGATGGTGCCATACGTAACTTCATGAAGTTCAATGGTCGTACCGTGGACTGTGTGGTCGGTGATGGAGACTCCCTTCCCAAGGATATTCAGGAGATCTTCGAATTTCCGCACCTACATTTGGAAGAGCAGGAGACGAATGACCTCACCAAGTCAGTACGTTACTGTCTCGCCAACGGATGGAAGCGCATCGTCATACTGGGTGCCACCGGTCGTCGAGAAGATCACTCCATCGGTAATATCTTCTTGCTGCCGACCTACCTCAATATGGGTGCAGAGGTCATCATGATGTCCAACCGCGGCATATTCATACCCTTCACGGGAGAGTTTACGCTGACCCTGCCGGTAGGAAGTCAGGTATCATTCTTCAGTATTGATCATACTCCTATGACCTGCGAGGATGTGCTCTACCCATTCAAGGATCGCGTCTTCAGGGAGTTGTGGGAGGCAACCCTCAACCAGACTGTAGCGCCTGTAGTGAAGATCTCTACCACCGGTAGGGGGCTCATCTATGCCACCGCAGAGATCAAGCCTCTGAAGAAGAATTAATCCCACCTAAGGCAAATCCTACTTGCATGCTGATACTGCTGTCACCCGCTAAGACTATCTCTGAGGGATCTACCGATAAGCTTGAGATGAGTACCCCTATCTATGAGAAAGAGGCTCGGCAATTGGCATTTGAGATGAGTGGCAAGGATCCTAAAGATCTATCCCTTGAGCTCGGAATCTCCCCTGAACTGGCTCTGGAGGTGCACCGGACCTATATGGAATATGGGGAGGCTCCTCTGATGTCTGCAATCCATGCTTATGACGGGATAGTGTACAAGTATCTCAAGCCTGCCGAACTATCTCCCAACGTGTACCAACGTCTGTGCGATCGGGTTCGTATGACCTCCTTCCTCTACGGCTACCTGCGTCCCCGAGATGGCATTCGTCCCTATCGCATGGAGGGGAAAGTAAGGACCCAACTGAATGAAGGAGGTACAATGTTTGCCTTCTGGAGGGATCGTCTGACAAATACCCTGATCCATGATGCTCAGGAAAGAGGTGGCAGACTGCTCTACCTGGCGAGCGAGGAGATGAAGAAGCTATTCGACTGGAAAAGGGTAGAACGTGAGGTGGAGATCTTCTACCCGAGCTTTAAGGTTCGTCGTGGCAATGGTCTCAAGCAGATCGTCGTCTATACCAAGATGATGCGGGGGATGATGTGCAGGACGGCACTCGAGCAAGACTGGAAAGGGACAGATGAGGAGATGTCTGCATTTGGTGCAGAAATAGATGCACAGGTTAAGGTGGAGTCCAAAGCCCATACCTTTACTTATATACTAGGCTAGATTATTTCTAAAGTATTATGCCTGAGAAGAAGTGGTATATCGTATGGAGCGGAAAAGTCCCGGGGGTCTATGATACCTGGGAAGAGTGTAGCGCACAAGTTAGGGGTGTCAAGGGAGCTAAATTCAAATCCTTCAAGGGCATCTCTCGGAATGAAGCGGAGGAGATCTTCAAGAATGGCGAGAACTCGGCTCAAACGCTCCGGCATAGTGCTGCTAAGGCAAGTGATATAACCGAGGGTGATATCCCGACTCCCAACCCTGATGCTGTTGCTGTAGATGCAGCCTGCTCCCGGAATCCGGGACCCATGGAGTATAGGATCGTATTCGTAGAGACAGGTGATGTTCTGTATGCCAGCCCGGTATATCCGAGAGGTACCAATAATATCGGGGAGTTCCTAGCCCTAGTGCATGCCATGGCTTGGATGGAGTCCAAGGGTTATAAGGTGCCTATCTACTCCGATAGTGCCAATGCCCTATCCTGGGTTAGGGACAAAGCGTGTAAGAGCAAACTCCCCCGGAACAGTGCCACAGAACCTGTATGGAACCTGGTGGATAGGGCTTTGGTATGGCTGAGAAAGCAGGACCTATCCTCCTTCTCTCTACTCAAGTGGAACACAGCTCAATGGGGAGAGATTCCTGCTGACTACGGAAGGAAGTAGCATCCCGCATTCCACGTGATAGTGTGGAGATGAATCTTTCGTATATTTGTCTTAAACCGAACGGAAAACACCGATCATGAGCAAGATGAAGGGAATATCTGAAGAGGAGATGGTGGATCGGGCATTCAACCAATTGCTCGAAGACTACATGAACTCCAACCACCGGAAGAGGGACGAGAAGATCATCAAGGCCTTCAACCTCGCTCGCTCTGCTCACGAAGGAGCTAAACGAAAGAGCGGCGAACCCTATATCCTGCACCCGATAGCCGTAGCAGAGATAGTCTGCAACGAGATAGGCTTGGGATCGACCTCCATAGCTTCGGCACTGCTCCACGATGTGGTGGAGGATACTGACTATACTGTTCAGGATATCCGCGATATGTTTGGGAATTCTATTGCCATCATTGTGGATGGACTGACCAAACTCTCCGGAGAGATCTTGGCGCAGATGGATCTCGGTCAAGACGCCTCTGCGCAACTTGAAAATATCCGTAGGCTACTCCTCACTGCCAATAGAGACATCCGAGTGATCTTGGTGAAGATCGCTGACAGACTCCACAACATGCGGACACTCTCCAGCATGCCGGAAGCTAAGCAAGCCAAGATTGCCGCAGAGACGCGCCTTTTCTACTCCCATCTGGCAGAACGTCTCGGAATGTATGATATCATGTCGGAGCTTCAAGACCTCTCTCTGAAGTATGATCATCCCGAAGAGTATGAGGATATCAGCAGGCAGATAGAAGCTTCGAATGAGAAGCGTGCTTCTCTCTTCGAACGCTTTTACTCCATAGTGAAGCCGGATCTGGATGCTACAGGGCTGAAGTATGAGATGCACTACCGTGTAAAGTCGGTGTACTCCATCTGGCACAAGATGAAGGTCAAGCAGCTTCCTTTCAATGAGATATACGACCTCTTTGCTATACGTATCATCTTCGATCCCTCTTCCCCGCAGACTGAGTACAGTGACTGCTTCCGCATCTATCGTAGCATTGCTGCTCACTTCAGCATCAAGGGTGACCGTATCCGTGATTGGCTCTCTACCCCAAAGGATAACGGGTACCAAGCTCTCCATGTAACCGTGATGGGCCCCACGGGAGAGTGGATAGAGATACAGATACGTTCACGTCGCATGCATGAAATGGCGGAGAAAGGATTGGCAGCACACTGGAGGTACAAGCAGAAGAGTGACACTATGGACGAAGTCGAGGAGAAGATCCTCAACAATGTCAAGGCGCTCCTCAGCAATCCGGGACCTAATGCTTCGGACGACTACGAGACCATGATGTACAAGTTCTCGACCCAGGACATGCTCCTCTTCACTAAGGATGGTGCCCGGATCCGAAGTACTCAGGGGTTCACTGTGCTGGACTTCGCTTATCAGCTGGGAGTAGAGATTGGTAATCACTGCATTGGTGCCAAGGTGAACCATGAGATGGTCAACATTGATCATGTCCTCAACAACGGAGACCAGGTGGAGATCCTGACTACCGCAAAGACTTTTCCCAAAGAGGAGTGGCTTCTCTACGCCCAAAGTCCCACTGCCAAGCGTGCTATCCATGCCTATCTGCGTGAGTCTAAGGCTCGGAGCATCAATGAGGGGAGGGAGCATCTGGAGAACTACGCCAAAGAGTATGGATTGACTCCCAAAGAACTCCTCAAGGAGAAGGGTCCTGTGCTGAGCTATCCCTCCAAAGAGGATTTCTACTACGCCATAAGCAAGAAGTCCCTGCGTCTCACTCCTGACCTCCTCGATGAGTTGCAAGATACTTTGGAGCTTACTCCGGAGATCATTGAACTGGATGATGATGAGAAATCCAGCTGGGACTCCGACGAGACTCAAGTGCCCTCTATAGATCCCGCACACAAAAAGGATATCTACACCCTTTCTGCCACAGACGGCAAGCGCAACTATATCCGAGCCACCTGCTGCAAACCTATCTTGGGAGACGATGTCCACGGGCTCCTCAACAGTGCCAACCAAGTTGTTGTCCACAAGAAATACTGCCCTGAGGCCATCAAACTCAAAGCCATGAAAGGGGACGATATCGTACCCGTAGCTTGGGGCACACACCTCAACTCTACTTTCGGCATCACTCTTCGCATGGAAGGGACTAACCATGAGGGCTTTGTGAACAATATCACGGATACTCTCCGCAGCAGACACATTCCACTCACTGCCATATCCTTCGAGAGCTCCAAGGACAGAGCACTCGGCACAATCTCCATACGTATACCCAATACTACCGAACTGGATCTCCTGATCCGCAAGCTCAGGGACGATAACGACCTCTTGAGGATATTCCGCGAGGATATCCCCCGCTAACCCTAATCTTCTCCCGGCATGAACCGTAAACGTATCATATCTCCCTCTATGCTCTCCGCAGACTTCCTTCGTCTGGGAGAAGAGGTGGAGCTCATCAATCGCAGTGATGCTGAATGGATTCACCTCGATGTGATGGATGGTAGCTATGTTCCCAACATCTCATTCGGCATCCCTGTAGTCAAAGCTATCTCCTCAGCTACAGAGAAGGTCAGTGACTGCCATCTTATGATTGAGCACCCGGACCGATATGTTCGGGAGTTTGCTTTAGCCGGGACGAACATCCTCACCGTTCACTATGAAGCCTGCACCCATCTCCACAGAACCCTTCAGCAGATTCACGACGAGGGACTTAAGGCGGGTATAGCTCTCAACCCACATACACCTATCGAACTCCTTCGCGATATCCTTCCGGATGCCGATCTTATCCTCATCATGTCCGTCAATCCCGGCTTTGGAGGGCAGAAGTTCATCTCTCAAGCTCTGGATAAGGTCTCACGTCTGCGCACGATCATAGACAAAGAAGGCTATGACTGCCTCATAGAGGTGGATGGAGGTGTCAATGATACCACAGCCCCCTTGCTCTGGGAGGCAGGTGCAGATGTCCTCGTTGCCGGCAGTTACGTCTTCGGCTCTCCTGACCCTGAGGGAGCCATCACTAGACTTCTTCAATAGCTGCCCTAGATTATGAAAGAAGGGAGGATCCCCAAACCTCTTCGCTATAGGGATCGTCCTGCCTTCAAACTTCTGGTGGGAAGTGTATGTGCCTACATTCTATATTTTGCGGGTAAACCTCTCTTCCTCACCTTTATCGGAGCCTTACTTCTATTTACCTTCTACTTATATATCCGAAAGTCTCCTCTGTGGAGCGAACTCCTTTTACTCTCCCTCTATATACTCCTCATGGGGGCATACATGCACGTATCCCTCCGCAGTCGCACTGCCGTAGAGACACCAACAACTCTCTACGACACAGCTCTTCAGGTGGTAGAGGTTCAGCGCTCGGATATCGTTGTGGTCAAGGTTGCCGACACATCCGGTAAGGTTCTACTAAGGAATGCTCCCAATCTCCGAATCGGTAACGAATTGATAGCAGACTTGGATCTCATCCCCCTTGATCCTTCAAGCTCCAATTCCTACACCCGCAACCTGATGAGCAGAGGGATATTCTGTACCGGTAATCTCCAGCATATTCACACAATCGGCTACTCTTATAGCGGACTTGATCTCACGGTCTTCCTGCTCAGGTATCGTGATCATCTCATCCGGCAAATGGATACTGCACTGGGGGACAGACTTACACCGGATCAGAAAGGACTCATCTATGCTCTCACACTGGGGGAGCGTACCCACCTCTCGCCGGACCTTAGCAGCCATTTCACCCTCGCAGGTGCCGCACATATCCTTGCTGTCAGTGGCTTTCACCTGGGTATCATACTCCTTCTCCTACGCTTCATCCTCTTCAAAGTCCTTCCTGCCCGCCTCTCTCGCCTTAGATTATCCCTTCTACTGACAGGTCTCGTCCTATACACCCTCTTCACGGGTGCTGCCCCCTCTACCTCCAGAGCACTGCTGATGTCCGGACTATTCATCCTTGCAGAGCTGCTGGGTCGCCGACAAGATACCGTGCAGATCTGGAGCCTGACCATACTGCTACTCATATGGGTAGAACCATTCAGCCCGGGAAGTATCGGACTTATCCTCAGTGCCTCGGCAGTGTGGGGAATCTTCGCTTGGTTGCCTATCCTGGATGCACTCAGACCTGTTGACCACTCTCTCCTCAAGAGCCTATGGCAGATGGTATCCCTCAGTATTGCAGCCCAGATCGGCGTCTTTCCTTGGCTCTTCTACTTCTTTGGCACAGCCTCTCTCGTTTTCCTCTGGAGCGCCATCCCCATGACTCTCCTCTCCACCCTCCTGATCCCCCTTGCCCTCTCCGCCATATCCCCGGCCTATCTCCTCGACACTATACCGGTCCTTTGGGTATATCCTCTTCGGCTCCTCACGCAAACCATGGAGAGCTGGGTAGACCTTGTCTCAGATCTTCCTTATGCCCAATGGCAAATGGACCTGGATGCGCCGGCAGTAGTCCTATACTATGTCTCTGTGCTTACCCTCTATCGATTGATCTTTCCTTCCCTGCAGCGCCATCTCCTACTTCGCAATGCAGGCATCAGACCTTTGCGAGAGTGGTGAAGAAAGCACCCAATCATAAACTAGTGAGTTTGTCTTCATAAACTAATGAGTTTACAGTTATAAACTAATGAGTTTACAGACACAAACTAATGAGTTTATAAAGAGGGCAAGAGGGGTTCGCAAGATAATGGTTAACTTAGGAGAAAGGAGGACCCTTCCTCCTTGACTTAAAATAAACTCGACTGCCATGACAGGAAAACCCATTATCACGATCCTCTCAGGTGCCGGCATGAGTGCTGAGAGCGGTCTTTCCACTTTTAGAGATTCGGACGGACTGTGGGCAAACTACAGTGTGGAGGAGATATGCACCCCGGAGGCTCTCGCCTCACATCCCGAGCGTGTCATAGACTTCTACAACCACAGACGCATAGAGTGTGCCCAGGCAGAACCCAATGAGGGTCACCGCCTGATCGCCGAACTGGAGAAGGAATACGATGTGCGTGTGGTGACTCAGAATGTGGACAACCTCCACGAGCGTGCGGGCTCTACCAAAGTCATCCATCTCCATGGAGAGCTGATGAAGTGTGCTTCCGTGCGAGATCCTTACCATCCTCTTCCGCTGCCCGAGGGTCGACTGGAGATGACCGTGCATGATAAGGATGAGCACGGTGACATGCTGAGACCTTATATAGTATTCTTCGGTGAACAGGTTCCACGTCTCGAGGAGGGCATACGTGAGGTCCGGCAGGCAGACATCTTCCTAGTGATAGGGACCTCTCTGGCTGTCTATCCTGCTTCGGGTCTCCTCTACTATGTTAGTCCGGATACACCGACCTATCTGATAGACCCCAAAGATGTCCCCACGCCCCGGGAGGTGACTCATATACGGAAGGGAGCATCGGAAGGAATGCGCGAGTTTATCCGCCTGATCCATCAAACAAAATAGAATCTCATATGCCTCGGATGGAGTGGTCACGCCTGATCAGTGACAAACGTTTCGGACTGGAGGATCATCCTGTTCGTCCCCTCAATAGGACAGACTTTCAGAGGGATTATGACAGGTTGGTCTTCAGCGCACCTTTCAGAAGACTTCAGAATAAGACTCAGGTCTTCCCGCTCCCCGGAAGGATCTTCGTCCACAACCGATTAACTCACAGCCTAGAAGTATCCTGCATAGGCAGATCTCTGGGTACCGAGGTGGGAAGGTCCGTGATGGAGCGTGACAAGGCTCTCAAGGCGGATCATGCCGACTTCGGAGCGATAGTCTCTGCAGCCTGCCTAGCTCACGATATGGGCAATCCCCCCTTTGGACACTCCGGAGAGCGGGCTATCACAGCCTATTTCAACGAAGGAAGAGGCATGAGATGGGAGGCTCAAGTGAGGGAGGAGGGGAGCAGGTGGGAGGACTTCTCCAAGTTTGAAGGGAATGCCAATGCATTCAGACTCCTTACTCATGCCTTTCAAGGTAGACGTGCCGGGGGATTTGTCCTCACCTATAGTACGTTGGCATCTATAGTGAAGTATCCCTATACCTCGCTGGAGAGATATCCTAAGCTGGGATTCTTCGAGACAGAAGAGTCCTCCTACGTCCGCATTGCCGAGGAGCTGGGTATTCCTCGTCTCTCATCTGAGGGAGAGCCTCTTCGCTATGCTCGCCATCCTCTGGTCTACCTCGTGGAGGCTGCGGATGACATCTGCTATCAAATCATGGATCTGGAGGATGCTTTCAAGCTGAAGATCATCTCCTTCGAGGAGATCCTAAGCCTCTTCCTCTCCTTCTTCCCTCCTGAACGTCACGACAGACTACTCAAGCATTTCGAAAGGGTTACCGATACCAACGAGCGTGTCGCATACCTTCGGTCTGCCGTCATCGGAGCATTGGTGGAGGGATGTGTCAGGAGTTTTCTAAGGCATGAGGAAGAGATCCTCAATGGCATTCGCCTGGCGCCCCTGGTATCTCTCACGGATTCTCCCATGGCAGAGGCATATAAGGCTTGTGAAGCTACGGCTTACGAACGCATCTATCGAACTAAATACGTCGTGGACATTGAGTTTGCAGGATTTAGGACCTTTGAGCAGCTCCTCGACTCCTTGATCGAAGCTCAGTTAAAGCCGGGTAATGCCTTCTCCAAGCTTTGGTACAGCCGCATTCCTGAGCAGTACGAATTGGGGCGCGACTCTCTCTATGGCAAGATACAGACCGCTCTGGACTACGTCTCCGGGATGACCGACGTATATGCACTCGAAGTATACCGTAAGCTCACAGGTATGAGTCTGCCGGAAGTGTAGGGGAGAGACAAATACCTACAATGGGGGATCTGCTCGAGAGGGCGCTATACTTATCTTTGGGGCAATTAAGATACAGGTGCCTATGCATCCCTCACAACCACTCAACATGGCTAAGTACAAGAAGATATTCCTAAAGATCCACCTGTGGCTCTCCATCCCTGCCGGTATCATCATCACTATTACCTGTCTCTCAGGTGCCCTGCTGACATTCGAGAAGGAGTTGATGGAGCTGACTTCTCCTCATACCTATAGAGTAGAACACAGGGATGGAGAGAGACTTCCCCTAAGCAGCCTGCTCACAAGAGTTCAGACTTCTCTGCCCGAAGGCGTGGAGATAACCGGAGCGACCCTGCCTTCCGATCCACAGAGGACCATACAAATCATGACCACAGAGGGCAAAAACTCCTCCGTATATACTGATCCCTACACAGGTAAGATAACCGGGAAAGGGGGAAGGACACCCTTCTTCCAGACCCTCCTGAGATTGCATCGCTGGATACTGGATAGTCCGCGGGAAAGTAAGTACGGAGGGAAGGTAATCGTGGGGATATCTACACTGGCATTGGTCTTCATTCTCATTTCAGGATTCATTGTTTGGCTACCGAAGAGTTGGCGAAGTGCCGGAAGCCGTCTCAGGATCAGAGTGGATAGAGGGCTCTTTAGATTTTGGCACAGCCTGCACACTGCCGGAGGAGCCATAGTCTTTCCTCTGCTTTTATTGATGGCATTGACGGGGCTTACATGGTCTTTCGGCTGGTACCGTAGCGCAGTCTTCAAGATCTTCGGAGTGGAGAAGAGTGCAGAGATCACGAAAGCTGATGATAAGCCTGCTCCCCAAGAAGAACCTCTCAAGGGTTCCGAACTCTTTGCTGCCTGGCAGAATGCTTCCGAGGAGATCACCAAGCAAGGGGACTTTGAGCGCATCATGCTGAGCAACAGATCCGCATGGGTCACCCATTACCATCTTGGGAATGCTTTTCAGAGCGATAGATACGACTTCGATCGCCGGGGAAATGTGGTGACGATCGTACCGTACAGCCACAATGACAGCCTCTCCAAAGCTCGAGGGTGGATCTACTCCCTGCATGTAGGAGCATGGGCAGGAATAGTTGGGCGTATACTGACATGCCTTGCGGCGCTGGTGGGTGCAGCGCTAGCTCCCACAGGATACTACCTCTGGATACGTCGCCTCAGGAGATCATCTTCCCGAAGATAATATTCGCTACTCTCTTCCTACCTGCCGATCTCTCTATAGAGATAAATCAGAGTGGGAAAGTGGTCACTATAACCGTCTATAAAGGTATTATCTGAGAAGGTACGATGGGGATACCCTTTGTTTCTTCCCTCCTTCTGGACTAGGAAGTCTCTATTGAAGACCTCCGGCTTCAGATACTTCAGCCCACGTTCGGGGTCGGCATTGAGGAGAGGTTCAGAGATGATGATCTGGTCGAAGAGATTCCATTTACCCTGATATGCCAGAGAGCCGACTCCCTGTTCATAAAGCCTCCACATAGTATTGAAGAGTCCCTGAGGTGCCACCTCATGAGGCAGCCTCCGAGCCTTGAGGACGAAGGATGTCCCGGCATCGACAGGGTCATCGTTGAGGTCACCCATGATGATGACCTTGGCAGAAGGATTGCTCTGATATAGAGAGTCCACAATATGCTTGACACCACGAGCTGCTGCTTCTCTTAGGGAAGAGGACTTGGAACCATAACGCGAGGGCCAGTGATTGACGATGATGTGAACTTCTTCACCCGCCAGCAGTCCCGATACGAGGAGTTGGTCACGAGTCTTGAAGTTGGGATCCTCCGAAGGGTAGGGATAAGGGCGAGAGGAGGTCGGAGTGAATATCGCAGGATTGTATAGGAGTGCGCAGTCTATCCCTCTCCAGTCCGGTGACTCATAGTGAATCACCTTGAGACCCATATCTGATACCTTGGGGCGAGCCACCAGATCCTCCAGTACCTTTCTATTCTCTACCTCACTGACACCTATTACCGCGGGCCCCATGGGGCACAACTCTCTACCCAAAAGGGAAAGCACCCGGGCAATGTTGTCTAGTTTACGCTCATACTTCTCCTGCGTCCACCGATACACTGACCGGGGCAGAAACTCGTCATCACCACGTTTCGCAGGATCATCTACAGTATCAAAGAGATTCTCGAGATTGTAAAAGGCTGCAGAGTAGACCTCATAGCGCTTCTGACCACTTGCATTCTGTGCGTAGGTAGTGACGCAAAGGAGGAGAATCAGCCAAATAAACTTCTTCATGGTCATGGCAATCATTTGGGACGTACGGGATCAACTTTACCGGAGGTGGAGACGATCTTGACGTTAAAGAGTCGTATCCCGAGAGTATTGGCGGAAGGATTGGAGCGGAACGTGACTTTTAGATCTTTCTTGGCAGGAATACCGGTGAGCGAAACCACATAGACCTTGTTACCATCTCCTGCATCCTTGGAGAGGACTTTGGAGGGTACTGCCAGGCTCTTGCCATCCACTGTCACCTCCAGAGCATTGATATTCTGCTCCTCTCCCGCGTTATAGAGGTTGGCTGCCAGTTCATAGACCAGAGCAGGATCCTTCCCCGCGGAGGTGTCGATGCCCTCTATGATGAAGGAAGCCTCTTTCTTGGCAGGGATCCAGAGGTGAGGAGAGGTGAAGAGCTTCGTGGTGCGGACACTGATGGTACGCTGAGGATCTGCGGAGTACTTAACCTGTTTGTTGGAAAAACCGGTATAATTCTCTACGAATGGACGATCTGAAACGTCAGCAGGACCAAAAGACTCCTCGTACAAGGCTGATGCCACGGGAGGATCGCTTGGATCGGGCTTGCCGGGATCCGGAGTGGGTTCGGAGCCTCCACCGGGCAGAGGCTGACCGAATGCTGTGACATCCTCAAGGCTCCTCAGGAGCAACTGATAGTCGGAACGGAATTTGGAGAGTACTGCCACAATCGTCCCGCCACCTTTAGGCAGCATCTCATTGGCAAAGGAGGCATAGTTGCTGTTGCGCACGATGATCTGTCTGCCCTGACCATCCTTGAGGATTCGATTGGTCGTGCGAGTGGGATCGCTAAACTTAGCCTTCCCTCCCTCGACGAAGTATACATTGTCCAAGCGGATAAGCGTATTCACAAGTTCATCGGAGAGATCTCCCAGAGTTACAGTACGTGGCTCGGCATTCTCAGCCAAGGGCCACCCTTCCTCGAAGACTGACTGCGTAAACCTCTCGTAAGGTATACGGTTGGCATTGGTCTTGTCGTAGCCTATCTGGAGCTGTTCACCGTAACTGACCATGTAAAGACCCTTGAGGCGCACCACCACCTGCTGACCGATGCGGTAGCGAGTATAGATGGAGTTCTGGTCCACTCCGAAGTTTATCCCTCCGGTATTGTCTTGAATGTATAGCTGCTTATAGATATTCCCCGAGATATCGTTGCCGATGACAGTCCCTTTGAGGACATAGTCGACATCGATGAGGGTAGGGTTCTGCACATTCTTATAGAGATCCTTGAGCTGTGCAATGGTAATATTGGGGACTACTCCTTCAGGGACATGGGGCTCCGGCAGAGGAGGACGCTCGAAATCATCCTTGCATGAGGAAAGATTCGTGGAGAATAAGAGAAGGAAAAGTATAGGAAGTATATTGAGCTTATTCATATAGTTAGGGGTGATAAGGGATTATTTGAATCGATAAGTCAGGTTAAAGAAGGCGTTGATACCCTGCATATAGAAGTATTTGGAAGCAAATCTCTGAGGATATTGGAGATTGATACGCCCTTGTTCGTATCCTCCTGTACGTATATCGGTACGGTTTGTGACGTTGTTTACGGAGAGATTGAAGTTGATAGAGTTGCGATTCTTGAGGTAGAATATCTTGCCTATGCTGAGGTCTAGTGTGTATCCACCCGGATATTTCTCCTGCGAAGTCAGGTATTCGTACGCCTCATAGAGAGCGGAATCGAACCCGTTTGTCCCTTCAGGCATCACCGTAGCATAGTTCGATGCTATACGACGAAGGGGGGCAATCTCCACATAGTTGCGGGCAAACCCGTTCAAGTTGGCGCTCAGGAACCAGTAGTTCAGGAAGTAATTCACTCCAAATGTCCCCAAGATCTCAGGCATTCCACCTATGTGGTAGCTCTTCATGTAGACTCTCTCGCTTTTAGGCTCTGCCTTTCCATTCTCATAGTTGATCTCTCCATCCGCATTGCTTGTGAACCTAAAGTCGGCAGCCGTACCCACGAGATCGAAGTTCCAGTTGTCATCCAGCTTATAGTTGATGCCCAACTCCAGACCCATGTACCTTTTGTCCAAGCCGGTCAGCAGATGGTTCACGAAAGTTCTCTCACTGTCATGATAGTAGCTCACCCTCTTCATGTCATCATTGATATAGGTGTAGAAGGCAGACATCCTCCCTGCAAGCTTGGGAGTGGAGAAGGTATAGTTCAGATCCGACGCAAAGACCCCGGCACTCTTCACTCTATCCGAAGACATATCTGTGATCCTTGGAGAGATATAAATCTGCTCTACTGGTGGAGCCACGGTCTGATAGCTCATATTTAGCGACAGGAGATGTCGACCGGTAAACTTATAGGTAGCACCCAACTTCGTCCCGAAGTCCACAAATCTGTGAGTGTCACCCCTGCCCAGAGAGTTTTCGGGATAGCGACCATTCCGCATATTCCCCTCTCTCATGACATCGGTATACTTAAGTTTGGCTCCATAATAGAGGTTCCACTTCAGATACTTATGCTCCTGTTGCATCCAGATATCCGCACTATTGACATGATAGTTGAAGTCATATCCGAAGATGTCCCCGTGATAGACCTTTCTATCGGGACGTTCCAGGTCGTTCTGGATAGTCAGGCGGTCTCCGGGAAAGTCCCGCTCCGCGAACTTATCCACATCCAGCAGATAAGTTGCGCCCAGAAGATCGTCCACTGTCCTGAACTGGTGAGCCTTAGAGACCTTCACACCCACTCCGGCTGTCAGCTGGATCCTAGGAGTCAAGTCTGCGTTGAGGGTACTGTTGAAGGAACCCTCCGCCAGGTCGCTGCGACGCTCCTCCACCATATAGATGGCCGACCCATTTCCCTCCCGGTTATTGAGTTCATTGGCACGGTAGAGTTGATCCCACCGGATTTGGGATATGCCACCCTGCTTTGGACAGAGTTGCCACAAGTATCGATAGTATTCGTTACCCACCTCATCAGACTGATTGTAGGAGGGAAGGTATCTATAGTAGTCGGGGCGTGGGTCGGGACCATTGTACCAGTTGAGAGCAGTCCCTCCATACCTACTGTAGTGACCTGCAAGTCCGGTTATAAGGCGCGTCCGGTCGTTGATACGCCAGATGTGAGACAGGATTGCGGTAGGATCGTAGGCGGTAACTACTCTGGCATTGCGTCTCTTGCCATCTTGATAGCCCCAGTTAGGATTATATAGATTATTTCCTACCAAGTCGTTAGCCTCCTGGTACGAAGAGCCCTGCTGCCCTCTCACCACAGGAGAGCCATAAGTCACGAAAGATAGTCTGTGGTCCCCCTGAGCCCAAACCTTTTCGGCACCCAGTGCGTATGCGATATTGCGGTAGAAAGTTCCCGGGATAGCTCCTCTATCTGAGTATCTCCCACCCACCGAAGCTGTCAGAGCCCAGCCATCTGAGCGCAAGCCTGAAGAGTAGGTCACCAGGCTCCTCACCACATAGTTGCGGTTGGTCAGGGAGATTGTAGCCCTTCCCCCTCTGGCAAAGTCCGCAGGTCTCATATTGATATTCTCGGATCCGGAGAGCGAACCAAAGGTAAAGGTCGATGGCATCATGAAGGGAACGGCATCCCCATTGCGCGTCATGTCGTTCAAAGCACCTATGGAGGAGTAGTTGAAGATACCCCTGACCCCTTCATTGAACCGAACCCCATTGATATACTTCTCCTCAAAGCGAGACTCATACCCACGTATGCGGTAACGAAATGGAGAAAATCTGAACCCTACTCTACGAAGGAATACATCATTCGAAAAGATCACCATCGTGCTCACATCCTGAGCAAGCCCGGATCCATCATCCTCCCGGAGGAGAGTTTGCTCATCTATGATCCCCGCATACATTGAAGTATTCACCTCCTGATCATGACTTCCCACCGGCTGTTGTCCCCATGAAGGTATGATTCCCCATACCGCCACGACGGTACTTAGAAGGAGAAAACGGTTTCTCACATTCATAGTTGAGTTTTTTTGTTGAATAGTTTATGGTAAAAACAGAGAGACAGCAGACCCTTTTAAGCCTACCACCTCTCTGTGTTTTCTTAGCTGTTACTTAAAGCTGACAGCTTACAAGTCATTTCTTTGAGCCTTTGAGGACGATATTATCTACTCGTAAACCCAAGTTTTCAGGATTAGCGTAGATCTCTAAGCTAGTCACTTCATCACCGCTTAACTTATAGACATAGGTCTTGTAGGTCTTACCAGTCGGTATTTCAGAATTATCGGTAGGCGTTACGGTTTGTCCGTTCACCTTCACTGTAAGGTGAGATGGGGAAGAACCACTATTCTGTGCATTGATATCCAAGTGCAATTCCTGCCCTGAGTATCCGGTTTTAAAACCTGAAACCTTTAATCTTGAAACAGGATACTTGGGATCCTTAGGCTGGAAGAACCATGCGTGGACATCCGATATAAATGCATTGGCGCGAATGGAAATACCCTCACTACCGGTATAGTCTAAGCCATTAACATTCAATATATCCAGAACAGTTTTGATGTCCTTGTAATTTTTATCGAGAATCTCTATTGCATTGAAGTCCTCCTTATAGTACTCTACCATCTTACCGGGATCGGGAGTGGGCTTAGGATCCGGGTCCGGTTGGGGAGGAGTAGGGGTATCCCCACCGTTGATGGGATCGAGGACGATAGGATCACCCGGGGTATTTCCTGCACCCCAATCTTCGATGACGGCTCCTTCTATGCGCACCTCTTTGACGGTGCCATCCGACTTCAGTTCCAGCTTGTAGATGTACTTCTTATTGGATTCCAGAGCTTGAGCACCCGGAGTCCACTCATAGTTCTTGCCGGCAAGACTGAGCGTCATCTTGGCATCCTTCAGATCTTGCCCCGGCACGAGGATGGCACTCAGGAGAGTCTTCCCATCCACAGTCGTGGGAGTCAGAGTCATCTCCTCCTTTGCAGTTCCGGGAGACACAGTTCCATCTACCAGATTCATCTCCCCTTTGGTCACGAGACCCGAGAGCTTGGCAGAGAGGTTTGACAAGCTACCGTTGCCGGATACTTCCACTACCAGCTTAGAGAGTCTGTGGCGGAATGTCATTGCCACCTCTTCATCCTCGGCACTCTTCCCTTTGGCGTCAGCAGAGTGGAGCAGGTCGATATTCGAAGGCTTAGATTGGTCACGAGTATCTACAGAGATCTTGGAGCCGTCCACTTGCTCGGTGTAGGGATGGTAAGCCACGAAGTCCAGTGTCCCACTTTTCGGGAAGGTGATTGCTTTGGAAGCAGCGGAGAAGATGCCGGTTCCGGGAGTGGTATACTTTACATTAGCGAAGTCTGCGTAGACACCGCTAGGCAAAGTCTTCCCGGACTCCAACGCATACACCCCTATGGCATCCGAGAGATCCCACTTCGTGTCTGTAGCACGGGTCGTACGCTTGATGATGTTGGTGTGAAAACTCACCTCCCCGGACGGAGAGAGTGGGTTATTTACCTCCGGACGGGATTCCCTCTGACACGATGAGAATGCTATCCCTAAGAGGCCGGCCATGAGTAGAGCTTTCGTTCCTTTCATACGTTTGGGTTTTTAAGGTAAAGGTTACTTTATAGGATTAATCTGATTATCGAACACTTACTTACTGCCAATCCTTGAGATTCCTCTGCTGCTTCACCTCTCGAGGCACTCCGGGGAAGAAGGTGAAGCCTGTCAGCTTCTCTATCTCCTCCACTGTGGTATAGACAGAGGGATCACTATACTCCTTGGCATTCTCCTCATTGAGGAAATTGAAGGCTATAGACTTATACTTACCGGTAGTCTTATCCCTCTTCAGCAAAAGCTTGTACATGTACTGAGGCACTGCAGAGGCATTCCCATCCCTATCATAAGCCAAGGACTTACTTCTCTCCGGCTCAGGAAAGGGGATACATCCCACAACCACATAGAGGGTATCCCCGGCATTGGAGGATTGCCAAGTGCGCACTTTGGTCTCCAGCCTTTGCCATGAAGCTTGGTTGAAGGTCTTCCCGATCTGGGCAGCCATGTTGGTGAAGTAGAAAGTGGTCTTGTTCAAGTCTCTGGTAGCATTTCGTGATCCACTGGGCATCATATGACCGCGATCATAGATCCCCTTGGGTTGCTTCCACGAGCTACTCAGATTGGGCTGCAGAGCTCGATCTACAGAGGGATCATAGTCCCAAGCATCCGTTCTCTTGGCGCTACCCATATAGGTACCATGAATGAGATATGCTACCCAGAGAGGCATACGGAGCTTACGGTCATAGAGGATGGAGTAGTTTCGAGGCTCTGCGACACCGTTACGTGGATTATTGAGCCAAGATGCCTTAGCGAGGTGGAGTACCTGCTGGACATCTCCGGACGAGATCCTACCACTCCCCGGGGAGGGCATCTCGAGGTATGCGTATGATGGAAGCCCAGGGACGAGTTCATTCCCGGAGAGACGGAAGGTATACTTGTACTCCTTGCCCGGCTGCAGCGGTTCAGGGATCCTATATTTATACTTATTCTTCCCGCAGGTGATCTCAATGATCACCTCCTTTTCACCGGGGAAAAGAGGGGCTTTGGCAACCATGTAGTCACCATCCCGACTAGTGGATATAGCAAGGTTGCCCTTCTCCGACGAGGGAGTCATCGCACCCTTCATGAGATCAAAGGTCCCGGTGATGCTGATGCCCAAAACCCTTACAGAAATGGTTAGATCCTTAGGAGTTTCTACGATGACACCGAGCTTCGATAGAGGTCTGTGGAATACTAGGTGGGCATCCTTATATGCTTGAGGGGAGAAGTTCTTCAGATCTGAAGCATAGAGGAAGTCAGGGCTTTCTCTCAGATCCAAGGGGTAGAGGTGGTCCTCACCCATTTTCCTGTAGGGATAATATGCCACAAAGTCCAAGGTCTCCGGAGAACCGGGGAAGAAGAGGATAAACTTGTCCTTTAGGTAGAAGACTCCGTCTTGCTCACGAACCATAGGGAGGTTGGCGTAGCCCTCAAGAGGCTCAGTCTTCCCCTGCGATGAGCCTCCCGGTAGGATGTAGAGCCCTACTTCATCGCCCGTCTCCCACTGGGAAGCGATGACACGCAGGTCTGAAATCTGCTCTATATGAGAGTAAAATCTCAATGGAACCTGCTCGGATACGGATGGATTGGGAGTATTGTGATGTGTCTCTGTAGCACTCTCATGACAGCCGGAGCATCCTACGAGAGTAAAAGCTACCATTGTCAAGACGCGGGTCAGTCGGCGTACGTGCCGGCGAGGCGTAGTGAACATGCAAATAATGTATTAATAGTGTATTATCAGTATTAATTCAATGCCGTCGATAAGTATGGTCTCGTAAAGATACTTCTTATTACGTTAGCTTCAAGATTCAGACGCACCCTTTGCATGACTTTTGTGGAGAATTTAGTAACGAAAAAATTAGGCGGCACTTTTGTGAGAAAAAAGGCGGGGTAATTCAAAAATTAGTCGGACGTTTTTTTTGAATTACCCCGCCTTTTTTGGACGAATTATAACCCTTTGAATATCAAAGGGATAAAAAATGCTATTTTGAGGCTTATGCAGAACCTTATGGCTGTTCTCTCATGCTTCGTTTATTCACCCCTCTATACCCTCTCAATACGAGCGTACGGAATCCTTGACAACCCTTAATTCCGCAAGGTGAGTATTCAGGTTATGCGGAAGGCTCCAATTACTGTT
>X289_Eastern_Grey_Kangaroo__coassemble_94_pt1 | contig 64620 bp, 51 predicted proteins | sample X289_Eastern_Grey_Kangaroo__metabat2_low_PE_002 | metagenome-assembled genome bin X289_Eastern_Grey_Kangaroo
GTAATTGGAGCCTTCCGCATAACCTGAATACTCACCTTGCGGAATTGAGGCCATCACATCAATTTGCGAATTAGCCGGATAATTCGTACCTTCGTCTCGCGCCGCTCTGCAGGGGTGCAACGACTGTCCGGCGAAGGCGACCGATATACGATTGCTGAAAGCTTGAGACCCCCTTAATTGGAGTCTCTTTTTTTGATTTAAATTTTGCGATCTAATATTTTTCGACTATTATTGCCAACGAAAAAGTAGCTAACTACATTTAATGATAATAATCATGAATAGACTTATTGAGAAATCATTAACTTTTATGCTCTGTTGTGCATTGATAGGGACGTCATCTTGTTCGTACATAGATGAAAAAGATCAACCTCTTGAAGTAGAAGATCAATCTGATAGAGCAACCTTTTCGGTTACTGAATGTAACCTAAATAACGATGTTAATAATGTAAACTCTTTTCTTACATCATTTCTAAGATCTGAGTTTAAATATGATTGTTCTGATACTTATAACTTCGATAATGTTAAAGTTATAAAAGGTTCTGATAAACCTAAGAATGTCGTTTTTAGTTCCTAGTTTTTACAATAATAATGAGTTTTTAACCTATGAAAAAATAGAGAATGACATTGTTTCAGTGTCATCAATGACTATAGAAGAAAAAGAGCATACAGCCACTTTTAGTTATAAATCTACAGTAGACAACTCGATTCTTTTTTCTGGTCATATAGACAAAAACAAATACTCTATTCGTAGACTATGTTTCTGATTCTTTGAAAAACAATACTGATTTACGAGCAAGTGCTTCTGGGCTCGGATGTAACCTAGCCGTTTGGGGTGCTGGTGCGTCATGGTCTTTTGCAGTCGGTCTAATTAATCCAGTTGCTGGATTAGCAGTTAGTCTTGCTTATACTGTAGCTGGATACTATATATGCGATAGATTAGATTAAATGAAATATAGATACATACTAAGTGCTATACTTCCTATTCTGTCATTACTGTTTATTTGTATATCTATCATATATGATTCAGCACTATTCTTGACACTAGGTATAGTTGGAATAGGAACATTAGCTTATCCTTTATACACACTAATAGAGGGAAAACTCAAATTGGATAATGATTGAAAAAAAATGTCAGTGCGTTTGACGTTTGCATCAATTACATTAGGCGTTATTATATATCTATCTTTTTTAATTCCTTAATAGAAATAGTATAATAAAGTAGGAGGGGTGCATTGTAAAAGACAAGCACCCCTCCTACTTTATTATACTATTTCTATTTCCTCTACCTTAAAGCAGGCATTAGGTCATTATTGTCTTCAATTCTAAGCATACTTACTATCTCTTTTACAGGAGTATCTATATCATACTGTACAACCTCATAGCTATACTCTTGTCCAGAGAAAACGGATTTATCCCTTTCTCTTTGGTGGTGAATAGTTCCCTGCCTATCTACGTCAATAATCAATACACTCGCCTTACTCTCCGACAACCAATTTGCGTAAAGTAAAGCTAGTGTGCTTTTCCCTACCCCACCTTTCTGATTAGCAAATGTTATTACCAATTCTAATGGGCTTACAGTTTTGCATTTGGCACACTTAAACTAGAGGGCTCTTGCCCCCCCCCAAGTCCAAATGTCCAATGCAAAACTACTCCATCTGAACACCATCAAAAAAGGTTTATCGAGCGCGATGAGAAAGAATGAACTATAGTGATAAATAATTAAGTCCATCATCTATTGCTTAAGTTGTTTTTTAGGGGGCATTTACTCTGCAGTAGTCGCTCTATATCTGAGACCCTAAAAAGGAGCCGTCCGTTGATTTTGATAGATTTTAGTTTCCCCGAAGATACCCAGTTACAAATACTTCCTTGAGATACCTTAAAGATTGAAGCTGTGTCTACCACATCTGGCAGTTCAAGACAAGGAGACTTTAGTTTGTCCTGCAAAAGGGCATCAAGCTTTTGCTCTATCCTTGACAATCTTTCTTCTAGCTGAAGATTGCCGGACAAATCCTGGCTAATTCGCAAATTGATGTGATGGGCACCTGAAGGAGAAAGAAAGTATGTTTGATGAAGTGTTGAGAATTAGACCTAAAAGAGAAGGAAATGGACAAAATGACAGAGACACTTCTTCGAGCGTTTGTGCCGGAAGAGATACTGCAAGACTTAGATGTGGAGGACTTAAAGCTTGAGTTTGGAGTCTATAGGATCTGCATGGTAGAGAAGGACGATGATGCTCACCGCCCGAATCATGCAGGGAAGGAATATGTGCATAATGGATACATGAATCCGGTAGAGCTTCAGACATTTTCAATCGCGGGAGACGAAACTTTTCTGTACTTGAAGCGACGAAGGTGGCAGGAAAGAGGAGGCGGAGGTAGTCGCACCAATGAGTGCAATTACGCCTACGAAGGGACGAAGTGCACCGGGAAGTTTGGTGCTTTTTTAAAAGGTGCTTATAGAAGGCAAGGCTATAAGCATAGGTAATGTGGCTTACGTCCGGGGGATGGATGCCCAAAAGCTGCATAGATGGTACAAAGATCGATGGTACAAAGATCATTTGAACGGATTCACGGAAGCCCTCCGGAGAGGAGAGATCGGCAGGCACGACTTCGAATACCTTGAAGGAGGTGTATTCCACAAAGTAAAAGTCCCCATCTACAAGCCCCAAAATATCATCATCGCCTTGGGGATGGCTAAGGAGGGTTTCGACTGGCCCTTCTGCGAGCATGCTCTGACGATAGGTTATAGGAGTTCGTTGACAGAGATCATCCAGATCATAGGTAGGGCTACACGTGATAGTAAGAATAAGACCCATGCACAGTTCACCAACCTGATAGCTCAGCCGGATGCATTGGATGATGAAGTCACCTTGGCAGTAAATAATATCCTGAAGGCTATCACGGCATCTCTCCTAATGGAGCAGGTACTGGCTCCCAACTACAACTTCCGACCCATGTCGCTGGACGATGAGGAGGATTGGGACGATGATGAAGATTGGGAAGAAGAGGAGGAGTCCACTCCGGTCATCAAGATCAGGGGATTCAAGATGCCTACCTCGCAACGTGCCAGAGAGATCATTGAGTCTGACTTGAATGACCTGAAGGCTAAGATACTGCAGGATGATACCATGCTCAAGGCGATGCCCGGAGGAATTGAACCTGAGGTGATCAACAAGGTGCTGATCCCTAAGATTATTCGTGAGACCTACCCTGATCTGAACGATGAGGAGGTGGAGCAGGTGCGTGAGTATGTCGTGGCGGACTCAGCGATAAAGTCGGGGGATGTGATCACCCAGGGTGGCAAGCAATTCCTAAGGATGGCAGGCAGCTTCGTGAATATCGAGGAGATCAGCATGGATCTGATAGATTCCGTAAACCCATTTCAGAAAGCTTTTGAAGTGCTCTCTAAGGATGTGAATGCCAAGGTGCTGAAGACTATCCAAGATGTGATAAACTTGTCTAGGATAGAGATGACGGAAGAGGAAGCCGTAATCTTATGGCCCAAGATCAATGAGTTTGTGAAGAAGACAGGAGGGGAGCCCAATATCCAATCTTTCAACCAAAATGAGAGACGATTGGCTGAGGCACTCCTGTTTATCAGAGAAGAGAAACGTAAACGGATGCAGAATGGGTAATAGCCTAGAGGATATATTTAACAGTGATGAGCTTGGCTTACTGGACATAAAGCCCAAGATCTCTAAGGTGAAGAGCGATGAGGATCGGCTCATAGAGTCCTTTGGGGAGATCAGTGCTTTCGTGGAAAAGTATGATCGGGAGCCTTCTAGGGATTCTATAACAGAGTATGGACTGCTCTCCAGATTGAATGCTTTTCGGAACAATGAGAAACATAAGGAGATCTTGAAGCCATACGACCGATTTAATCTCCTGGGTGAGGTCGAGCTAAGTCCTGAGCAGACAATGGATGAGCTGATGGAAGATGATCCACTTGGACTACTCGATAATGATGCAGATAGGGACAACTCACTCTTTGAATACAGTCGTGTGCCGAAGGAACCGGTTTCGAGAGCTTCTAGTGACCTCGTAGCTAAGCGTGAACCGATGAGTGAGGAAGAGTTTGAGCAGTATGAAGTGCTCTTTCAGCAGGTGCATCGCGAGCTCAAAGAGGGGAAACGAAGGCTCCTGCCCTTCAGAAATGTTGAAGGAAACGTTAAGGTGGGGCACTATTATTTAGCGGATGGTTTGCTTTGCTATTTGAAGGAATCCAACACTCAAAAGGTAAGCATTGAGTCATCCTCAGGTAGTAAGGTAAGAAAGGATGGACGTACTGTGACTATCTTTGAGAATGGGACGTACTCCAAAATGCTGTTTCAATCTTTGAGAAGACTATTGTCTACTAATGGCAAGATCGTGACGGAGGTTGAAGATGCTCCTTCTTCGCTTTTCGGCAACAGCAATGTGGTGGCAGAGGATGTGATGAGTGGGTGGATCTACGTGCTACGATCCAAGCATCCGAAATTGGCGCATATCGAGAATCTCTTTAAGATTGGTTTTTCGTCTCATAGAGTGGAGGATCGTATCAGGTCAGCATCTACGGAGGCGACATTCCTCTATGCTGATGTAGAGGTGGTGGCGACCTAACAGGTGCTACAATATTGAGGTACAAAAGCTCGAGGGACTCTTGCATAGATTCTTTGCTAAAGCTTGCTTGGATGTAGATGTGTTTGATCCCCAAAGCCGACGTATAACTCCACGAGAATGGTTTGTGGTGCCTTTCCCTGTAGTTAACGAGGCTATAGAGTTGATCCTCGATGGTACTATTGCTCAATATCGGTATGACGAGAAGGGGAAAGAGATCGTCATGAAGTGACGCCATAGTGAGTACGAATAGTCTCCACTGCCTCTGAATCAACCCTTTTCCTTACTTTTGCAGGAGAAGCAATCGAATATCTGAACCACATCATACATTAACAATATAAGGATCCTATGGACACAAAATCTCTAAGCTTACGAGCAGCTGACAACATTCGTGTACTGGCTCTCTCCATGGTGGAGCATGCCAATTCCGGTCACCCCGGTGGCGCTATGGGAGGCGCAGATTTTATCCACATACTCTTTTCTGAATATCTGGTCTACAGCCCGTCCGAACCCAGGTGGTTCGCACGGGATCGTTTTTTCTTGGACCCAGGTCACATGTCTGCCATGTTTTACTCCGTGCTGGCATTCTCCGGACGCATGACAATGGATGACTTGAAGAACTTCCGTCAATGGCAGAGCGTGACTCCGGGGCATCCGGAACTGGATGTGCAAAGGGGCGTCGAGAATAGTTCGGGACCTCTCGGACAGGGACATACTCTGGCTGTAGGTGCTGCGATAGCTGCCAAGAAGATGGAGCATCACTTCGGTCCTGTGGCACGTCAGCGCATCTTTGCGTATATCTCTGACGGAGGCATCCAGGAGGAGATCTCTCAGGGTGCAGGCAGGTTGGCGGGGCACTTGGGACTGGACAACTTGGTAATGTTCTACGATGCCAACGAGATTCAGCTCTCTACCCCGGTATCGGAGGTGACGTCTGAGGACACCGCTGCGAAGTACCGTGCTTGGGGATGGGAAGTATATGACATTGACGGCAATGATCACGAGCAGATCCGTGAGGCGTTGGACAAGGCTATAGCGCTTAAGGGCAAGCCTGCGCTGATCATCGGTCGTACTCTGATGGGAAAAGGAGCGAAGTCTGATGATGCCTCAATGGAGAATATGGTCTCTACGCATGGTCAACCTCTCTCCAAGGCCGGGGCAAATATTGATCTAACCATCCGTGGATTGGGAGGAGACCCCGAGAATCCTTTCACGATATACCCTGATGTCCAAGAGCTCTACGATGCCCGTAAGGAGGAATTGCAGGAGATCTATAACCGCTGGCAACAGGATGAAGCGAAATGGGCTAAGGAGAATCCTGAGCTATCTGCCCGCCTTGAGGAGTGGCTCTCCAAGAAGTCTCCCTACGTAGAGTGGGAGTCTATCGAGCAGAAGCCGGATGCTGCTACCCGTAATGCTTCGGCAACGGTGCTGGGACACCTGGCTCAGAATATCCCCAACATGATCGTGGCAAGCGCAGACCTCTCCAATTCGGACAAGACAGACGGCTTCCTCAAGCATACTCAGGCGATCTCCAAGGATGATTTCTCCGGGAATTTTCTGCAGATGGGGGTGAGCGAACTCACTATGGCTGCCGTCTCTGTCGGTATAGCCCTGCATGGAGGATTTATCGCAGCCTGTGGAACCTTCTTTGTCTTCTCGGACTATATGAAGCCCGCTGTCCGTCTGGCAGCCCTGATGGAGGTACCTGTCAAGTTTATCTGGACGCACGATGCCTTCAGAGTAGGGGAGGATGGTCCCACGCATGAGCCTGTAGAGCAGGAGGCACAGATACGTTTGCTGGAGAAGCTCAAGAACCATTCGGGAGATCCTTCCATGATTGTCCTGCGTCCTGCAGATGTTCATGAGACCACAGCGGCTTGGATGCTCGCCATGGAGAATACCAAAACTCCTACAGCACTCATTCTTTCGCGCCAAGACATTAAGAATCTTCCAGACAACAGTTACGCTAAATCCAAGCAGATAGCTCTCGGAGGATATGTCGTCAAGCGGGTGGAGTCCCCCCAAGCCATCCTCATCGCCAATGGTTCGGAAGTCTCTACCCTCATCGCCGGCGCAGATCTGCTTGCGGAAGAGGGCATTCATTGCAACGTAGTGTCCATTCCATCTGAAGGACTCTTCCGTAAGCAGCCCGAAAGTTACCGTGAAGAGGTCTTGCCGACAGGGGTGCCTCGCTTTGGACTTACCGCCGGATTGCCTGTGACCCTTGCCGGTCTGGTAGGCGAAAACGGTGCCATCTGGGGGATGGAGTCCTTCGGATATTCTGCTCCCTACAAGGTTTTGGATGAAAAACTGGGCTTCACACCTGACAATGTGGTGGCTCAAGTCAAGAAACTCCTGGATCTCTAACGTCTCAATATCACCCCTATGGACAGCAAAAAGACGATTGGTCTGGCTGCAGACCATGCAGGATTTCACCTTAAAGAGCGCATCAAAGAACATCTCCAAGCGCAAGGTTTTGAAATCAAAGACTTCGGTACCGACAGTGATGCCAGCTGCGACTACCCGGACTACGCTCATCCCTTGGGCAAGGCTGTGGACTCTCAAGAGCTGAAAACGGGCATCTCGGTTTGCGGAAGCGGCAACGGAATCTCCATGGTACTCAATAAGTATCCCAAGGTGAGGGCTGCCTTGGCGTGGAGTGTAGACCTTGCCCGCTTGGCACGCAGCCACAATGACGCCAATATCCTCTCCCTTCCTGCACGATTCATTTCCGAAGACGAAGCTCTCAAGATGGTTGACATCTTCCTAGACACCGATTTTGAAGGCGGAAGGCACGAGAGAAGAGTAAAGAAGATCCCCATTCCTGAGAAATAGATCACATCATTTATCCATAAATAACTCTCTAAGGAGGAGTTCCGGCTAAGCATTATGCTCGGCGGGATCTCCTCTTTTTTTGTTCACCGAAGTACATTACCACACAATGACAGTCATTAAATCTCCCCAACTGTTCCCCGACTTTACGCATACCTCGGCAGATTATCTGATCCATCGTATCACCAACCACATCGAAAGCCAACGCTCAGCCATCGCTGAGATCCGTTCTATTCCCCTTAATGAGGCAAACTTTTCCAACACCATAGAGGCTTTGGAGCGACTCCTCAGACTCTCGGATCCGGAGGTCAATACCTACTTCAACCTATTTCACGCTTGTGCTACGGATGACCTCGTGGCTCATGTCGACGAACTCTCTGACCTACTCTCGGATTTCGGCAACGAAGTGGACTATGATCAGGAGCTTGCTGCCCGTATTCGAGAAGTTTATGAGCATCATCGTGAATCCCTTCCGGCGGATCAGAGGCGCCTTACCCAACGCACTTTTGAGGGCCATCGACGTCGCGGTGCCTACCTCAATTCTGAGCTTAGGGAGAGCCTTATGCAGATACGTAAGGAGCTGAGCCGTGAGACCGTGCGCTTCAGTGCCAACCTCCTCCGCGAATCCTCCACTCTGGGGTTGCATGTCACAGACCCGGAAGAGCTTCACGGTATTCCACAGAGCGACCTTGATCTCGCCGAAGGGCGTGCCGCGGCAAAAGGTCTAACCTCCGGATACTGGTTCGACACCTCCATGCCCTCCTACCTCGCCATCCTCAAGCATGCAGACAGTAGAGAGTTACGCAAGCGTATGTATCGACTTCGGAGAGAGATGTGTGCAGACCCTGAGCGAGAGAGTTGCAATATCGACCTCCTCTCTCGCATTTCAGGACTTCGCCGAGAGTATGCTCAGATCCTGGGATATCCCTCCTATGCCGCTTATGTACTGGAGGATCGTATGGCGAAGAGTCCCGCAAAAGTCTTTGAGATGCTGGATGATCTGCGTGACTCCTTCATGCCCCTGGCAGAGAGAGAGGTGCAAGCTATATCAGATTTCGCCTCCACCTCCTCCGATATTGAGGTGGATCAGTTGATGCCTTGGGACTGGACCTATTATGCCGAGAAATACATGTATGTTCACTTCGCCTACGATGAGGAAGCCACAAGACCCTATTTCGAGCTGACACGGGTGGTAGAGTCTCTCTTTGGTCTGGCAGGAAAGCTCTATGGACTCACCTTTACTCCCGATGAGCGGCATACTCTCTACCACCCTGATGTACGACTCTTCGAGGTCCGCCGTGAAGGAGAAGTCACGGGATACCTGATGCTCGACTTCTATGCCCGACCCGGCAAGCAGCCCGGTGCTTGGATGACGGAGTATATAGAAGCTTATGAGGATCAACGTCCCGTGGTCAGTCTCGTCATGAACTTCACGCCCCCTTCCGGATCGAAGCCCTCTCTCCTCACTTTTGACGAGTGCAATACGCTCTACCATGAGTTCGGTCACTCTCTCCACGCTCTCCTCACCAGAGTACGTTACAGTTCTCTGAGTGGCACCTCCGTCACGCGAGACTTTGTGGAGCTTCCCTCTCAGATTATGGAGAATTGGATCCGTCATCCCGAATACCTCCGTGAGGTTGCATGGCACCATCTCACCGGGGAGAGGATTCCGGACGAGATCTTCACCTCCATCCTGCACCATATCCACTTCCTCGAAGGGTATGCCACGATTCGTCAGCTCAACTTCGGCTATCTGGACATGGCTTGGCACGGGGAAGAGGAAGTAGATATTCCCAACCTTGACGCCCTGCAGAGACTTGAAAAGATGGTCGAAGATCCCATTCGTCTCCTGCCTCATACAGAGTTCGGTGCCATCAGCACCTCCTTCTCACACATCTTTAGTGGCGGATATGCAGCAGGATATTATGGCTATAAATGGGCTGAGATCCTTGATGCCGATGCTTTCGAGGAGTTTGAGCGTGAAGGGATCTACAGCCGTAAGGTGGCAGATCGATTCAGAAGTTGCGTACTTGAGCGTGGAGACTTGGAGGATGCAGGAATTCTCTACCGCAACTTCAAGGGGCATGAACCCTCTGCCGAAGCTCTCAAGCGCCGTGGGCTGAAGGACTCTCCTCTCCACTCTTAACTCTGGGGTCGTTATTTACCCTCTTTCTGCGCTCAATATGCCTGAGAAAACAAGTCTTTCCCGGATCTTCATAATTATCTGGTTATTAATGCGTTGAAGGTATAAGATAATTACCCCACCTTTTTGTCGACAAAAAGGCGGGGTAAATCAAAAAAAATGTCCGACTAATTTTTGGATTACCCCGCCTTTTGTTTTCCTCAACTGAATACCTTACTCTCTTCTTCAGGTACTCATCACCTCAATTATCCAATTCGCAAAGAGGGTTGTCCGACCTTCTCCTATTAACCTTTTGCCCATTAATCCGTATCTTTGTATGCAAATTCTTTTCTCAATATTTGCAAACCAAGGACTTAAGCTATGGCGCATCTACTCGAACATGTATCGCATACATTTGGGGAGTTTCTACTGATCCCCGGGTTGACCACCAAGGAGTGTACACCGGATAATATCGACCTACGGACACCTCTGACGAAGTATACCAAGGAAACTCCTCCCGCAATTTCTCTGAATATACCTCTGGTCTCAGCGATCATGCAATCAGTCTCCAATGATACTCTGGCTATAGAGCTGGCACGTAATGGGGGACTCTCCTTTATCTTTGGATCACAGTCTGTCGAGTCTCAAGCTGATATGGTACGGAGGGTGAAGAAGTTCAAGGCAGGCTTCGTGACCAGTGACTCGAATCTAACGCCTGAGCATACGCTGCAGGATGTGCAGGAACTCATCCGCAATACGGGGCACTCTACCATAGGGATTACCGATGATGGCACTCCTAACGGTAAGCTTCTGGGTATGGTGACCAGTAGAGATTACAGGCTGGGGACGGATCCCATGGATAAGAAGATAGGTACCTTCATGACCCCCTTCGAGAAGCTCACGGTGGGTAAGCTGGGTATTACTCTCAGGGAGGCTAACGATATCATCTGGGAGCATAAGCTGAATACCCTTCCGATTATTGACAAGGATCAGCATCTGTGCTATTTCGTCTTCAGGAAGGACTACGACAGCCATAAAGAGAATCCCTTGGAACTGTCGGATAATCAGAATAAGACCTTGCTGGTAGGTGCCGGGATCAATACCCGAGACTATGCTGAGCGTGTGCCTGCACTGGTGGATGCCGGGGCGAATATACTGTGTATCGACTCTTCGGACGGCTATAGTGAATGGCAGTCAGACTGTATCCGCTGGATAAAGGAGCGCTATGATGTACCTGTGGGTGCGGGAAATGTGGTAGATCCGGAGGGATTCCACTACCTCGTAGATGCCGGTGCAGACTTCATCAAGGTGGGTATAGGTGGAGGATCCATCTGTATCACCCGTGAGCAGAAAGGTATAGGTAGAGGTCAGGCATCGGCAGTGATGGATATAGCCCATGCTAGAGATGAGTACTATGAGAAGTCCGGAGTCTATATACCCATCTGTAGTGATGGAGGCATCGTCCATGACTACCACATGGTATTGGCTTTGGCTATGGGGGCAGACTTCCTGATGATGGGCAGATATTTCGCACGCTTCGATGAGAGCCCTACCAAGGTGCTTAAGTTGGGCAATAACTATGTTAAGGAGTACTGGGGCGAAGGGTCTAATAGAGCGAAGAACTGGCAGCGCTACGACAGTGGTGGTCAAGAGTCCTTGAAGTTTGAGGAGGGTGTCGACAGCTATGTTCCCTATGCCGGTAAGATGAAGGATAACTTGGCGGTGACGCTGGGGAAGATCAAGGCTACCATGTGCAGCTGTGGCTCTACAAATCTGGAGCATCTGCGTCAGCATGCCAAGGTGACGTTGATCTCAAGCACCTCCATTGTGGAGGGTGGAGCGCATGATGTGATCCTCAAGGAGTAGCTCAAGCAGTGCATTCTTCGGGTTAGCTCTGTTCCGACCCATCTACGATAGAATTTATGTAGCGGAGAGGAGGTGAAGACCTTCTCTCCGCTGTAATTATATAGTAATGTGGGTAGGGTATACTCCTTGCAACTAACCATGATAAAAAATTGCGGCAATGTGTATTGTAATTGAGGTAAATGTTCTCTATATTTGGAGAGAGGGATGGAGTCTCCACTCCTGCACCTCAAGATGGATTCCCGAGGTCTGCGACCGGTGGGGTATGCCATGAATCTCTTATGTAACCGAGCGCTATGAGTTACCTGAAATTTGATCGTAATAGCATGAGCAACCTTGAGGAGTCTCTGAATAAGGAGATCCTCAGGACTAACAGACGGGGTGCCTACCACTGCTCTACCATACTGGGGTGTAACACACGCAAGTATCATGGGCTCCTTGTAGTGCCTATCCATAAGCTTAGTCCGTATGGTCATGTCTTGCTCTCCTCCTTTGATGAGACGGTGATCCAGCATGGGGCGGAATTCAATCTCTCCCTGCATAAGTATGTGGGGGAGGTCTTCAAGCCTAATGGGCATAAGTATATCCGTGAATACAAGCTGGACGCAGTCCCGAAGATCATCTATAGAGTAGGGGGTGTGATCCTCTCCAAGGAGATCCTCTTCACCTTCGATGAGAATAGAATCCTGATCAAGTATACGCTGATGCAGGCACACTCTCAGACAACGTTGCGGCTGAGGCCTTTCTTGGCATTCAGGAGCGTGAAGGAGCTTACCCATGAAAATGATCAGATCGACTGGAGCCATCAAGAAGAGCCTAATGGTATCAGTATGTGTCTCTATCCCGGATATCCGAGGCTCTTCATGCAATTCTCTAAAGCTCCCGAATGGACGCAGGATCCGCACTGGTACAAGAACTTCCTCTACGATAAGGAGCGCGAGCGGGGACATGAGTGTACCGAGGACCTTCCTGTGCCGGGGTATTTCGAATGTGATATCAGACCGGGAGAGTCTCTCTACTTCTCTGCAGGAGATACAGCGATTGATCCGAAGAGTATCGAGGAGAAGTTTGATCTCGGTGTCCGGACCCGTCTCAATAGGGATAGCTTCCTGAACTGTCTTATCAATGCGGCAGATCAATTTTACTACAAGCCGGATGAGGCACGCTCCTACCTCATAGCAGGATATCCTTGGTATGGGGTCAGAGCGAGAGATCAATTCATCGCTCTCACGGGATGTACCTTCGGGATAGGTAAGCCTGAGCGGTATGATAAGGTGATGCAAACAGCTTGGCCCGCCATCCGGAGATTCATGCAGGATGGGGTGCCGGATGCGGTGATTGAGGGCATCGAACTGCCGGATACGCTCTTGTGGGCTATCAATGCCATCCAGGACTACTCGCGCTACAAGGGGATCGATGATACACGATCCCACTATGGGGCGTACGTGAAGGAGATGATGAGCTATCTCCTGGAGGATAAGCATCCCTCGCTGAACCTAATGGGCAACGGACTCCTCTATGCCATAGCTCCGGATCGTCAGCCTATCACTTGGATGGACTCGACGATAGATGGATACCCGGTAGTGGACAGGCAGGGGTATGTGGTTGAGTTCAATGCACTGTGGTACAATGCTCTCTGCTTCTACAGGGATCTCTTCGAGGAGAATGACAGCACTCTGAATGACTTCATTGAGAGAGTTTCGGAGTCCTTCGTGAGAGTCTTCGTGAATGAGTATGACTTCCTCTTTGACTATGTGGTGGATGGACGCCCTCAGGACTGGAATGTGCGCCCCAATATGATATTTGCTGTGGGGTTGAAGTATTCCCCACTGTCACGTAAACTGCAGCGATCTGTACTGGACATAACCACCAAAGAGCTGCTGACACCTAAGGGACTGAGGACCCTGAGTCCTGTGAGTCCATACTATCGTGGCTACTGTAATGGGACATTGAACGAGAGAGCCTACGCATCCTATCAGGGTGGTGTATGGTCTTGGCTGATGTATCCCTATCTGAGTGCCTACCTTAAGCTCTTCAAGCGCAGTGGTCTCTCCTTCATCGAGAGAGTGCTTATACCCTTTGAGGATGAGCTTTCGCTACATGGAATCGGTACGATATCGGAGATCTATGACCCTACGCCCCCATATACGGGGAGAGGAGCCATCTCCTTTGCGACAAGTGTCAGTGCCATCCTGCGGATCCTGAAGAGGCTCAAGAGGGTCTACAACGATGACACAGAGCTAAGTCACCTACATTAATCACTTCTGATACCGACGATATGAGAGCACTGATGTTTGGATGGGAGTTTCCCCCGCATATTTTGGGAGGATTGGGGACCGCGAGCTACGGTCTCACCAAGGGGATGAGTCTGCAGGAGGATATGGATATCACCTTCGTCATACCCAGACCGTGGGGTGACGAGGACAAGTCATTTCTGCGTATACTTGGTGCCTCTCAGGTACCTATTGTGTGGAAAGATCAGCCTCATGAGCACGTTTGTGAGCGAATCAAAGGGCTTATGGATCCGGAGACGTACTACAACTTGCGTAATCATATCTATGCGGACTTCTCCTACATGTACACCAACGATTTGGGGTGTCTAGAGTTTTCGGGACGCTATCCGGACAATCTGCAGGAGGAGATCAATAACTACTCCATCATGGCGGGAGTGATAGCTCGGAGCTATGACTTCGATATCATTCACTCTCACGACTGGCTCACCTATCCGGCAGGGATCCATGCTAAGATGGTCTTGGGAAAACCTTTGGTGGTTCACGTACATGCTACTGACTTTGACCGCAGTAGAGGGAATGTGAATCCGCAGGTCTATGCACTGGAGAAGAATGGAATGGACTATGCTGACCATATCATCACTGTGAGTGATCTGACCAGAAGGACCGTAATCGAGAAGTATCACCAGAGTCCCGACAAGGTTACGACTGTCCATAACGCCGTGACTCCGCTGGATCCCGCAATACTTGCCATCCAGGATAAGAAGGGTGTCGAGGATAAAGTGATCACTTTCCTCGGACGTATCACCATGCAAAAGGGTCCGGAATTCTTCGTGGAAGCTGCCTCAAAGGTCCTTCAGAAGACGGACAACGTGCGGTTTATCATGGCAGGAAGCGGAGATATGATGGATAAGATGATTAACTTAGCCGCAGACAGAGGGATATCAGACAGATTTCATTTCACGGGATTCATGAGAGGAAAGCAGGTCTATGAGGTGTTCAAGGCTAGCGATGTCTATGTGATGCCTTCCGTTTCCGAACCTTTCGGGATCTCACCTCTCGAGGCTATGCAGTGTGGTGTGCCCTCTATCATCTCTAAACAGTCCGGGTGTGCCGAGATACTGCATCATGCCATCAAGGTGGACTACTGGGATGTGGATGCAATGGCGGACTATATGTATGCTCTGGTATCCTATCCTGCCTTACATGACTTCCTCAAAGAGGAGGGGCTCAAGGAGGTCGCCTCCATCAAGTGGGAGGATGCGGGCCTCAAAGTACGCCACATTTACGATAAACTCTTAGGATATAGTCGATAGTATTCACCTTAAGTCTCCATATTTCAACCTCAATAGTATGAAAAGGATTTGTCTCAACTTCCAGGTACACCAGCCCTTCCGTCTCAAACGATATAGGTTCTTCGACATAGGAAACGATCATTACTACTTTGATGACTTCCAGAATGAAGAGATCTTCCGTAGCCATACCAAGAGCTCCTACGAGCCTGCCAACAAGATGTTTCTACAGCTCATCAAGGAGACCCATGGCGCCGTAAAGCTTTCGTTCTGCATTTCCGGTACAGCAATGAGTCAGATGGAGTTCTATGCTCCGGAGCTTTTGGACAGTTTCACGGAGCTTTCCAAGACAGGATGCGTTGAATTTCTATGCGAACCCTACGCTCACGATCTCTCTTCGCTGGGTAGTGAAGCGGAATTTAGGCTTCAAGTGGAGCAGCATGCTGCCAAGATAGAGATGCTTTTCGGCAAGCGTCCGCAGGTCTTCCGTAATACAGAGCTGATCTACTCCGACGACATTGCGGAACTTATCTCAGGACTTGGCTTCAAATATGCCATCACAGAGGGCGCCAAGCATGTGCTGGGATGGAAGAGTCCGGAGTATCTCTACACCTCAATGTCGGCACCTGATCTGACGTTGATGCTAAGGAGTGGCGGGTTTAGTGAGGATATCTCCAAGAACTTCAGCCGCTACGATTGGGACGAATATCCGCTAACTGCCGATAAGTATGCAGGTTGGCTGGCTGAGACTCTCCCCGATGGTGATGTGATCTACCTGGACATGTCCTATGATGTGCTGGGAGCCATACAGCCTGCGCACACCGGAATCTTCGATTTCTTCAAGGCATTACCGAAGTACATCAAGGAGTATGGGATGGAGTTTGCCACCCCATCGGAGGTCTTTGAGAGTACCAAGCCTGTCGGAGAGTTCACCGTAGCCTCTCCCATCTCCTGGTCCAAGGAAGAAAAGAGTACGAGTACATGGCTTGGAAACACCCTTCAGAATGAGGCTTTCAGTAAACTTATCCAGTGGGGAGAGCGTACTCGTATGAGTGGTAATAGGCGTCTGCTTCAGGATTGGCTCTACCTCCAGAGCAGCGATCACTTCTTCTACATGTCTACCACAAACCATGACGTGAGCCTCTTCAGCCCCTACGATAATCCATACGATGCCTTCAACAACTACATGAATATCCTTAGCGACTTCCATCTCAGAGTGCAGGCGGAATATCCCAGCACTATCGAGAATGAAGAATTGAATGCTCTCCTCCTCACTATCCACAATCAGGGTAAGGAGATAGAGCAGCTTAGGAAGAGATTGGAGGAGTCCACTCCCGCCAACGAGTCGCCCAAGCCCGAGAAGTCCGCTAAGTAGTCCCGCATCTCTTACAATTAAATACATATATATCATAGAACAACTGTTATGAAAGAAATTGAATGGTCAACACTGGGATTTGGTTATTATCCCACGGCAGTGAATATTCGCTGTGAGTATAAGGATGGCAAGTGGGGAGAGCTCCAACTTACCAGCGACACCAATATCTCCATGCATATGGCCGCCACCTGTTTGCATTATGGGCAGGAAGCCTTCGAAGGTCTCAAAGCTTTCCGTGGAAAAGATGGAAGAGTACGTCTCTTCCGTGTCGATGAGAATGCCAAAAGGCTTCAGAGGTCCTGCGACGGTATCATGATGCCGGTGATTCCTGAAGAGATCTTCATCGAAGCTGTGCAAAAGGTAGTCAAAGCCAATATTGATTATGTACCGCCCTATGAGTCCGGTGCGTCACTCTACATCCGTCCGCTCGTCATCGGTACGGGAGCCCAAGTGGGAGTGAAGCCCGCTACCGAATACCTCCTTGTCATCTTCGTTTGCCCCGTAGGTCCCTACTTCAAGGATGGTTTCAAGCCTACCCCCATGGCTATCCTCCGAGGCTATGACCGTGCAGCGCCCTTGGGTACCGGAACCATCAAGGTGGGTGGCAACTATGCTGCGGGTATCAAAGCAGGCTGTATCGCTCATGACAAAGGCTACTCCGCAGTACTATTCTTGGATGCCAAAGAGAAGAAGTACCTCGATGAGTGTGGTCCCGCCAACTTCTTTGGTGTAAAGGGAAACTCCTACATTACTCCCAAGTCCAGTTCCATCCTCCCTTCCATCACCAATAAGTCGCTTATGCAGCTGGCTGAGGACATGGGTATGACTGTGGAGCGCCGACATGTACCCGTTGAGGAGTTGGCTGAGTTTGATGAGGCAGGAGCCTGCGGCACAGCTGCCGTCATCAGTCCCATCCTCCGAGTGGATGACCTGGATGAGGGTCACAGCTACATCATCTCCAAGGATGGCAATGCAGGACCCAAATCGACTGAACTCTACCATGCACTTCGTGCCATTCAGTACGGTGATGCCGAGGATAAGTATGGTTGGGTCACCTTTGTGGAGTGATCATCACTGCCGCACCAAATCTTGACTTTCACATGATGTCACAGTGACGGATATACTGCGCAGTTTTCCATTGAGAACTGCGCAGTTTTTCGTTGTTGCGGATCGAATACTCAATCGTTTTGTACCGAGTACTCAACCCATTTCGTTCGAGTACTCAATCCATTTGTACCGAGTATTCAATCCATTTGTACCGAGTATTCAATCCATTTGTACCGAGTACTCAATCCATTTGTACCGAGTATTCAATCCATTTGTACCGAGTACTCAATCCAAACCTGCCGAGTACTCAATCCAAATCTGCCGAGTACTCAATCCGAGAGAGTGCAGTATTCGATTTAAAATCATTCCTAATTCAATTCAATCTAAATGGTTAAGAATCAACTTACCGACGTGCCGGAGACAATGCTCATTACCCTATGGGCAAAGGCACAAGAGACCAATCACCCCAACCCCATCCTCCGAGATTCTGAGGCTGTCAGAATCGTCAAGGAGATTGATTATGATTTCTCCAGGTTCAAGAAGGCAAAGTTCTCTCAAGTAGGATGCTGTATCAGAGCAGGACTTATAGACAGAGAGATACAGAACTTCCTCACCGAATCCCCCGATGCTGTGGTAGTACAGATAGGAGCCGGGATAGATGCTCGCTACGAACGACTCGGACGACCCAAAGTCACGCATTGGTACGACCTCGACCTGCCGGATGCCATAGCGTTACGGAGACAGTTGCTCACTGAGTCGGAGCACAATACCTATCTGAGCTATTCCATGTTCGACTTCGAATGGATGGACAGAGTGAGATCTCACGACAAGCCTCTACTTTTCGTGATAGAAGGGGTATTGATGTACTTCGATCCCTTGCAGGTGAGGGAATTCTTCGAAGAGGTCTGCAGACGGTTTGATGACGTTACTGTACTCTTTGATATGCTGGCACCAACCCTGGTGGGGAATGCCAAATATCACGACTCACTGAGCAAGGTGGGGGATAGCGTCCAATTCCGGTGGTCTCTCCTCGACTCACACGAGATGGAGAGCTGGCATCCGAAGATACATCTCGTGAAGGAGTACTTCATGAGCGACTACGACCAAGGGCGATATCCGCTCCTGTTCAGGATCCTCTATAGGATCCCATACTTCTACCGACACTACAATCAAAGAGTAGTCCGACTACATATTGGAGAATAGAATGAGAGGAGCCATTCCGGGTCACGGAATGGCTCCTCTGATTATGTAGCGGGTAGGGTTTGTCAGAACTTGTAGGAAGCTCTACGGCTCACCCCGACACCCTTCTTATATTCACTCAGCACCCAGGGATCCACCAGGCTTGCACCCTTGAATTCTCCGCTCTCAGGCAATCCTTCGAATATAGTCTTACCATATGCCTCTGCAAAGTTATCCGCAGGTCTCTGTATTGGTTTTGGTATAGGCGGCACCGAGGTTTAGCATCAGTTTGTGCCGTGTCTGGCTGTAGGGATTATGGGAGTCTATGAGAGCCTTCTTGAGATCCACTTCGATTCCGGATACTTCAGCCTGTTCGGCAGGATTGTAGTATTCGAGACGACGAGCTGATCCGCCCTTGAATATCCTGCTGATAGGATCTTTGATAGTCCTTATAGAAGATATTCACTGAGAAGAGCTCAGACGGAGAGATGTACCAGTCGCACTTTAGGTCGAAATTCTTTACCTCGGAGTGCTTGATCTCCGGAGTACCGGCACTGGAGAAGTCCAGATCGACATACACATAAGGTGAGCGTTCCTTGAACCTCGGCAGCGTGTAACTCTTAGAAGCACTCAGGCGGAGGGTGTGTTGGTCATTGAAGTCGTAGCGGATATTCATTGAGACGTTCATTGATACCGTAGCTGAGCATCTCGTCGATATATTCACCTCTCAAACCCAGCTGGATGCTGAACCCCGCAGTGATCTCATGGATCCATTCAATGAAGGGGGTATGCTGATACCTCTTGGCTGTATACCATTCGGGTACACCCTTGGAGATGGAGGCTGAAGGTCTTTGACCTTTGGCTCCCGCCTCAACCATCTGATCCGAGAAGATATTGTCCCAGGATGCCTCCTCTATTTTATCCTCATCGAAGGATATGCCTGAGGCTCTTGTCTCGAATGCCAACTGCACAAAGCTGTGATCGATGGATCTGTAGTTGTATCCGAGGGTCAGGAAGGAGTTGTCCATATACTCCCATTCCAATGCCCGCTTGGCGATGATGTCATTCTCTCGCAGCGTGGAGAAGAATCTCTTAGCATCACTACTAAATGCCGGGTACCACTTATCTATTGAGTGATTTGCCACTAGGAGGAGAGAGTGTGTGTTGTCGTCCAGCTCCAGACGCTTACCCAAGCTCAGACCCACTTAATGGTCTACGGGCTTGTAGAGCTTGGAGGAGGGATCAAGTTCATTGTCAAAAGGATTCCCAACCCCTTCAATTATACCCATACCACCGAATACATCATTGCTGGGGTAGTAACGGTTGGATTTTCCCCAATAGTTGGTACCATCCTGCTTCAAGAACTGATTCCCGATGACTGAAGTATTCACACCTCTGCCCTCCTTCACTTCGAAGAGATTATCAGTATCGAGCTGTTTGCTTTCGATATTGACGATAGCTCCTGCTACATCACCTCCTTGGCGTGCGCTGTAAGCCTTGGCTACACCTACACTCTGGATCATGTCTGCGTCGAAGATATCCAGTGCAATATTTTTATACTCGGGGTCATCCGAAGGAAGGGGAAAACCGTTGAAAGTAGTCGCATTGTAACGGTCACCTAATCCTCGAACGAATACATTGCGGCCCCCTTCCTACTTACTTACACCTGATATCTGCTCTACCACGGCTTCGGCATCGCTGATACCCTTGCGGCTGATCTCTATGGAGCCGAGAGACTGGGTGGCGACCAAGGATTCCTTCTGCTCCAGCAGCAGGAGGATCTCTGATCCCTTGCGGGCTGTCGCAGTCACGACGATCTCATCGAGCATCTCTTCATCCGGCGAGAGTGCGAGCTTCAGCTGTGTATTCTGTCCTGCTTTGACCATCAGATCTCGCACTCGAAGTGTTTCGAATGAGATGGAGGATACCACAAGCGTATGTCTGCCGGGGGTCACATTACGCAGTACGAACCTACCGTCCGCATCAGTCACTGCACCAGATTCTACACCCTCGATACGTACCATGGCTTCTGCCAGAGGTCTGCCGGTATCCTTCTCCACGATGGTACCGGAGATGCTCGCAGGCGATGCGGGCTGTGCCGTCACCTTAGGCGTGGGAGCCATTAGCGGAGATGCTTGAGTTAGTGTGGCAGATAGTAATAGTATCTAAGCCACGAGTAGAGTTTTTTTCATAAATGACAATCTTTTAGTGAGTGAACAACCGTGCTTGTACCGGTATTGAGCACAAGTATCACAGTCGTTGATTGAAAAAAATATGGTTTGAGTAGATGACATTTACATTTTGAGGCGTATAGTAGCCGGCAATTCCATTGTAAGTGTAAGTACAAGGTATACAATGAGTTTTGCTCTTTACGGGTACAATGTTCTCCATTATTTATTACAATTCGGTTAAGACAGAAAGAAGATCTGGTTAAGATGTAATGATATGTGATATTAAGCAAATTGAATAAAATGTGGTTCTGTATAAAATAGTGTTATATCGAGGGGTCTTCTACTCATCAATACTGTCCCCAATTCCGCTTCTAGACAAAGATTAGTTGTTATGTTAATATTCTCGGAAAATTGGTCCGCCTTTTGTCTTGAAAAAGTGCGTACTTTTTCCCGAATTACCCCGCCTTTCATTTTGATTTACCCCGCCTTTTTGTTTTTAGGGTGTAAGGTTGTGGTAAATTTCCGAGTTGAGAGGATATAAGAAAAGCACCGAGACCGTGGTGAGGGTCTCGGTGCTGAGGATTTCTTTGGGCAATAGCCGAAAGAGTGGTAGTTCAGACTCTTATCTCAATGCTTCATGTATGATTTCGCCCACAGTGGGATGGGGATAGACTTGCTTGCGCATGTCATCCAGATGGAGCCCTTGCTGTATGGCTATCCCGAAGATCACGATGAGTTCGGCAGCGGGATTACCGAGGATGTGACATCCCAGAATCTTTCCGGACTTGTCGGTAAGCAACTTGAAGGTGCCGTTGCCACCTTCGTTTTCTACCACGAAGCGACCTGAGAAGCTCATTGGGATCTTGAATACGTCATAGTCGATACCCTCCTCAGTAAGCTTCTCTTCGGTCATTCCTACGCCTGCCAGCTCCGGATGGGTGTATACCACACCTGGTACTACGTTATAGTCCATAGGCTCGGAGTCAGGATGCAAAATGTGCTCTAGGGCAACCTCGCCCTCCCTGATGGCGGTGTGTGCAAGCTGAGAGAAGCCGTTGACATCGCCGATGGCATAGACCCGTGGGTGAGAGGTCTGCAGGAATTCGTTCACCTCGATACCACGGCGATTGGTGGTGATGGAGAGAGTCTCCAGACCCAGTCCGTCCGTGACGCTACGTCGTCCTACACTGATGAGGAGTGTGGAGTAAGGAATGGAGATTTTTTCGCCGGAGGGGGCTTTGGCAAGTACCTCAGTGGCAGTCACCTCGGTGACCTGCGTATTGAGGTGGAAGGTGACGCCCTGCTTCTCCATATCCTGTCTCAACAGCTCCGAGAGCTCCCCGTCCATAGGACCCAGGATCTTGGGCATCATCTCAATGACAGTAACAGGAATACCGAGTGAAGAGTAGAAATCTGCAAACTCTGAGCCGATGACCCCTCCGCCGATGATGGTGAGAGACTCCGGCAACTCTTTGGAGGAGAGGGCTTCCCGACTGGTCCAGTAGTTTGCGGAGTCCAAGCCCGGAATGGGAGGGATGAGAGACTCGCTACCGGTAGCTAAAAGGACATGAGAGGCGGAGTATGTGTCACCGTTGCATTGGATAAGGATTCGATCCTCCTCTTCTCCTGCCAGGGAAGCAGTTCCCTCCACAATGGTTACACCTGACTGTTCGAGATCCATCCTTACTCCGGCAGTGAGCTTGCGTACAATCTTGTTCTTCCGTGCCAAGATGCGTTTGTAGTCGGGTGTGGGAGAATCGGAGACCTTGATGCCATACTTGGATGCAAGGAGGATGTCCTGGTAGAGATGTGCAGACTGAAGGAAGGCTTTGGTAGGTATACAGCCTTCGTTGAGGCATACGCCTCCTAGGTATTGGCGCTCAAAGAGGATGGTATTGACTCCTCGTTTGGCAGCAGTGAGCGCAGTGGAGTATCCCGCAGGACCTCCTCCGATAATCGCCAGATCGTAATTCATATGCTAGTGTATTATAAGGTGGGAGAAAATGAAAGGGGGAACAGGATCAGGATCCATATTCCCCCCTCACGAAATTTATTGGTTGGATATGCCTTATGCAGCGACTCCGGGTAGAGCGAGGAAGGTGAGGATAGCCACTAGGAGACCAAGGATAGCGTAGAGCTCGGGGAATACAGCCATGACCATGGTGGGCACGAAGACATCATGACCGGCAGCGCAACCCTGGATACCGGCAGCACATACCTCTGCCTGACGGATAGCTGAGACAAGAGCTACGGCACCGAGGACAAGTCCGGCACCAAGGATAGCCCAAGCAGCAAAGGAGGTCATCTCGGGGAATATCACACCACGAGCAAGGAAGAATCCAACAAAACCGTAAAGACCCTGAGAAGAGGGGAGGGCGGAGAGACCGATATACTTACCGAGCTGTGAGGGGTCCTTTTTCATAGCACCTATGACGGTCTTACCGCAGATGGTGATACCGATACTACTTCCGATACCGGAGAGCGCAACCATGAGTGCTACACCGAGGTTCGCCAGCATTAAGTTTGTTTCCATAACGAGTTAAATGGTAGATGTTTATTTGATTAGAATTATTTGATTACACTGTTTCAGTGGAGGGTACCTCCTTGCGGAAGGGTTTGTACTTCTTCCCACCACCTTCGTACTCAGAATTATTGAAATACTCCACATAGATCAGACGTATGGGGTGAACCAATGCGCCGATCATGGTGAGCCCGAAATTGATACCGTGTCCGAGGAGCAGTATCAAGAGTACCGGTAGCCAACGGATATACCAAGGTATACCCTCAGTCATCTGGAAGGCAAGCGAATTGAAGACACTCCCCAGGATCGCACCGGTAAGACCGATGGCGAATAGACGGATGTAGGAGAGGGTATCGCCTAGGAGCCCGGAGGCAGTATTGTAAGCAGTCCAGATGGAGTTGCCGATATTGAAGAAGATATTCTTCCTAGGAGAGTTGTAGAATACCATCAGCAGTGCACATACTCCGGCAATACCGTACATGATATAGTTAACGATAGGAGGGATGGTGATGTGAAGCTGGGGCAGACTAAAGAGGAAGAGTGCGAGCATGATGATGATGAAGAAGACCCAAGCAAAGTTGGAGAGCGAACTCTTCACCCCTTTCTGAATGCTCACCTTATAGGCTGCGACAAACTTCCCGAAGATGATCTGTACCAAACCGATGGCGATAGAGATCACCATCATGTTGTTGGAGGAGATGAAGAAGTGCCTGATACGAGCCAGGGCATCCACCTTTGCGAGCTCTATACCGAAGAAGGATCCGGAGAAGAATCCTACCACCACTGCAGCACCTCCCAGCCATTGGAAGAGGGTAAGGAGAGGTTTGAGCTTCTCCTTGGCCTTGGGTTTGTAGAAAGTACAGAAGAGCAACACCAATAGCCCGTACCCTGCGTCTCCGAAGCACATGGCAAAGAAGAGCATGAAGAAGGGTGCGACAAAAGGTGTGGGATCCAGTTCGTAGTAGTTGGGAAGTGAGAACATCTCTACGATCGGCTCAAAGGCGCGAGCAAAGAAGTTGTTCTTGAGGATGATAGGGACCTTTTCCCCTTCCCGGATCGGAATCTCAGTGTAGGCAACCTCCTTGGCATCCAGTGCACCCTCAAGAGTAGTGGAGGCTTCTGCGGGGATCCATCCTTCGAGGAGAATGATCTTATCGTCTAGGATGTGCTCCCCTTGTAGGAGTGCATTGCCCCAATTGTATTGCTCATCAAGCTCCACTTCAGCAGCTTCAAGGACTTGCGAGTGCTCTGCCAGATAGTGTAGAGTGAGGTCACAGCGCTCCCTCTCTCTCTCCAAATCCCGGATCTCTCCACGTATCTGTGCTATGGACTTCATGGGAGGAACCATTCTATCAGCGGGGAGTTGGGGGTCCTCAGGCAGAGAAGAGACGGTGATAAAGTAGGTAAAGCCTGCATTCTGACTGATCTCAAAGAGTGAATACTCCTCAGCCCAAGCGGGATCAAAGCGTGCAGTCTGTATACTCCAGAAGTGAATGTAGCTCCCATTGTGGCGTAACCGCTCCAGAAGATCCGGATCAAACTCTCCCCAAACTTCACGCTCTGCCAGCTCACGGGTGAGATCTTGGATGCGGGAGGTGAAGTGAGAAACCTTTTGGTCAATGGTATCTACTGCCTTGCGGAACGTTTTGGCATCATGAATGGCGTCATCGGGCAGAGGGATGAGTTCCATTTTAGCAGAATTCTCCTCCTCTTCAGGCTGAGCACTCTTGCGAATCTTCTCCATGCGGTTTCGCAGAGCCACCAGTTCTTTCTTCTGTTCCAGGAGTTGTTTGATCCCTTCTATGTCTTTGGTATCCGTATTCTCCTGAATATGGACGACGCCAAGGTCTCTCAACTCGTGCAAAAAATCGGTGTACTCCCTGTGAAAGATCAGGAAGGAGTACTTCTTCATAGGGACTATCATAGGGCAGCTACCTTCTCTTCTTTGCGTTCGATATTCTCTCTCATGATCTTCTGAGAGGATTTGGAGAGCGATTCCTCGTCTTCGAGATAGCGTTTGATCTTGCGGATGGCATCCTGATAGCCGGGGATCTGTACTTTCTCGAAGAGGTTGACCTTCTGTGTGGTCTTCTTGCGAGCATGCTCCAGTAGCTGAAGTGACATCCTATAGAACTCTACACTGATGCCCAACTTCGCGAGCTCTCCTATCAATGTCATACCTTCCATGTACCAACTGGGACGATCCAGCAAACTGAAAGGCTCCACTTCGTAGTCCACATCCTCAAGTATTGGGATGAGTACTCCGGCAATCTTCTTGGAAGACATCTTCACATCCTTGACAGTAAGGAGGGAAGGGTCAAACTCACTCCACAGAGAGATCATGTAGTCATAACCCTTAATCTTCTGATCAAGCTCTTCCTCAAGAGCATCAGACTTCTCTTTGATGCGACGAACCTCCATCCTTAGAGCGCTCTCCTTGCTCTTCAGAGTCGGTAAAGCCCGCTCGCGGACCTTAAGTTGCTTGATCTGCTGCTGGAGAGAGGTCTTGTTATACTGGAAACGGACGTTCATTTACTTGCGTTTTGGGGCCAATATTTGTCCACAAGTTCTTGCTTGATATTCACTTCGGCAGGTGTAAAGTGCTTGGCAAAGAGCTTCCAAGCCGTATCAAGCATCTCTGTAGTATCCTTATTGACATCAATAGCCAGGAGCTGATCCGCATATTCTCGGGAGAATCCCAAGGATCTTTCGTCATATTCTGTGAGGTCAAAACCATTTTCAAGCTTGGTTTGTGCATTGGCAGCATCGGCATAGAGGCGCACGGCGGCGTTCATTACCTGCGGGTGATCCTCACGAGTCTTCTTCCCTATTACCAGTTGCTTCAGACGAGAGAGGCTTCGGAACGGGTCCACGATGACCTTACCGATCTCATTGTCACGTCTCAAGTAGAACTGACCTTCGGTGATGTATCCGGTATTGTCGGGCACGGCGTGCGTGATGTCTCCCCCGGACAGGGTAGTGACCGCAATGATGGTGATAGATCCGCCCATGGGGAACTGCACCGCCTTCTCGTATATCTTCGCCAAGTCCGAGTAGAGAGAGCCGGGCATAGAGTCCTTCGACGGGATTTGGTCCATCTTATTAGCTACGATAGCGAGCGCATCAGCGTAGTTTGTCATGTCAGTCAGCAGGACCAACACCTTCTCATTCTTCTCCACGGCAAAGTATTCCGCAGCTGTCAGCGCCATATCCGGCACGAGGACACGCTCGATGGATGGATCTTCGGTGGTGTTGATGAAGCTGACGATACGGTCTAATGCTCCGGCATTGATAAACGTATTCCTAAAGTAAAGGTAGTCATCATTCGTCATCCCCATACCACCCAGGATGATTTTGTCCGACTCTGCACGCAGTGCCACGGTAGCCATCACCTGGTTGTAGGGCTGGTCCGGGTCAGCGAAGAAGGGGATCTTCTGCCCTGTCACGAGGGTATTGTTCAAGTCGATACCCGAAATCCCTGTAGCGATCAGCTCTGAAGGCTGTTCACGACGCACGGGATTCACCGAAGGTCCTCCGATCTCCACCTCTTTTCCCACGATCTCGGGACCACCATCGATAGGTTCACCGTAAGCATTCAAGAATCTTCCGCTGAGACCATCCCCGACCTTGAGAGAGGGAGCCTTGCCCATGAATACCACTTCAGCATTCGTAGGGATGTCCTCAGTACCCCTGAAGACCTGCAGAGTCACCTCGTCGCGATCAATCTTCACTACCTGGGCGAGCTTGCCATCTATGGTCGCCAATTCATCGTAGCCCACGCCCTGAGCATTGAGGGCACAGGTAGCCTTGGTGATCTTGGTGACCTTGGTATATATCTTCTGAAAAGCCTTTGTAGCCATACGTCTAAGCCTCTATTGTTACTTTATCCTCTTGGAGTTGTTTTGCTATCAGCTCGTCCACCTGCTTCTCATACCGGTTAAACGGCTCACTCTTATACTCACTATAGTTCATCTGCTTGAGCAGGTTGATGAGCTTCTTGAAAAAGTCTGCCACCTCATTGAAGTCCTCAAAGGGGTAGTTGCGATTGCAGATCCTCATCACCTTGCTCAGCATGTACTTCTGTCTCTCCAGTGGCGTCACACTATCGACATCATCGAATGCATCCTGCTGAAGGACTACGAAGTCTATCAGTTCAGACCTCCAAAAGATTTCATGATACTCTACAGGCACCCCATCATCCCCGAGGATGTTGATTTGCTCAGCAATCTCTCGTCCTCTGTGCATGCTGGACTTCGCATCATTGACCATGGAGAGCCAGTCATTACCCGCCTTGGCAGTGATATACTCTCCAAATTCCGGATACTCCAGATATTTGGAATAACTATCAATGGGGTTTACTGCCGGGTAGCGCTTCTTATCGGCACGATCCTGCTCCAGAGCGTAGAAGCATCTTGCTATCTTCTTAGTGTTTTCAGTAACCGGCTCCTTAAGGTTACCCCCTGCAGGAGATACTGTACCTATGAAGGTCACCGACCCGGATTCGCCGTTATGCAGCTCTACATAGCCTGCGCGAGCATAGAAGTTGGCAACAATTGCAGAGAGGTCCATAGGGAAACCATCCGGTCCCGGGAGCTCTTCCAGACGATTGGACATCTCTCTCAGAGCCTGAGCCCAACGAGAAGTAGAGTCTGCCATCAATAGTACTTTGAGTCCCATTGTTCTATAGTATTCAGCTATGGTCATGGCAGTATATACCGAAGCTTCACGAGCTGCCACAGGCATGTTGGAGGTATTCGCCACAATGACCGTACGCTCCATCAACTTGTGCCCGGTATGGGGATCTACCAGTTCGGGGAACTCCTTGAAGATCTCAACGATCTCATTGGCACGCTCCCCGCAGGCAGCCATGATCACGATGTCTGCTTCCGCCTGCTTGGAGATGGCATGCTGGAGTACGGTCTTTCCTGTACCGAAAGGACCAGGGATAAATCCTGTACCTCCCTCCACAATGGGATTCATCGTATCGATGATACGTACCCCGGTCTCGAGGAGCTTGTAGGGTCTGGGCTTCTCCTTATGCACATTGATGGGGATCTTCACGGGCCATTTCTGCACCATAGAGACCTCTATATCTTCACCCTCCTCGGAGGTAAGGGTCGCGATGATGTCGTCCACCTTGTAGTTACCATCCGGGACAAGGGATTTGATCGTATACTTCCCTGTCAGGCGAAAGGGGACCATGATCCTGTGAGGCTTGTAGTTCTCCTCCACTTCTCCCAGCCAGTCACCTGCCACTACGGTATCACCCTCATGTGCCAAAGTCTTGTACTCCCATACCTTCTCTCTGTCGAGCGGGTCGGTGTAGCTACCCTTGGAGAGGAAGATGCCATCCATCTTGTCCAGATCATTTTGCAGACCGTCAAAGTTTTTGGAAAGCAGACCCGGAGCCAACTGCACCTCAAGCATGTGTTGCTCGAAAGTAACAGGATCTCCTACCCTCATACCACGAGTACTGTCAAATACCTGGACATATGCATGGTCTCCGATGATCTTGATCACTTCCGCCATGAGGTTGTGTCCCTGAACTGTCACGAAGCAGATCTCATTCTGTGCCACAGGACCATCCACCTCTACGGATACTAGGTTGGATACAATCCCTCGGACAATGCCTTTAGTCTTCATATATTATTGATTTCTTGTTATTCCTTATTGCTTCAGTACCGGAGAGCGCTTCTGCTTTTGTGTATGATCCATGAATTCCTTGAGCTTCTCCTTCCCCTGCTTGGAGAGCTCGGCTATCAGTTCCTTGAACCTCTTTATGCCACGCTCTCTATCCAGCTCTGTCCAACGCTGTAATATCTGCAGTCTCAAGAGATAGGCTAGCATGGCGTCTATCGAGAAGGGGTCGGCAAAGGTGAGTCTGTCGAGCAGCTTCCACTTGAATTCGTCTATCCTTCTCTCGCGATGTACGAGGTCAATCTCCTCACCGATCTTCATGATATCGGCGATGATGTCGGCGTCATCCAAGATCGTCAGCTCAGACCATACACCGGAGCGCAGGGTCTGCACCAGCTCACTTTCCCCCACTAGGTATTTTTTGGTGTCTAGATCATACTTCTTGGCAGTGACGGCTGCCAGGATGTTGAGGATATATTGATTGACCTTGAACCAGTGAGTCAGAAAGGCATTGGCATTCCTAGCTGCATAGTCCATGTAAGCACCGTGTAGGATATCCTCCGGAAAGTGGGGAGACTCCTCCCATTTGCCCGAAAGATACTCTTCAGTAAAGTTGACCAGATAGTCAGGGATATCCTTCCACCTCTTCCTAGTGAGGTCATCCTTTCCGGACTCAATCCACTCACGGGTACTCTCCACGAGCTCACGAAGCCTCTCTACCGGGATTGCCGTAGGCATGAATTCTTCCGGAAGCTCTTTATCCCGAAGCAGCGCGATGAGGTTGCGATTGTCGCCCCTGAGCAGTACCAAATCTATCAACCTGCGATCCCTTGGGGTAGCTTGGGCACGGAGTTCATTGACGAATTCCTCCGTGGTCATGTCCAGCTTAGGGTCGTCGACAGCAAGATCCGGAAGCTCAGCTCCTAGGGTATAGTAGTTGCTCATCGTCTGTCGTCGCTCTGAGAGTCTGCAGGGTGATCTTGCTTGAAGAGGAAGTCTCGCATCCGAGGACTCAGGAAGTCTTTGAAGTACTCTACAAATGCCTCCTTGCTGATGTTGACCTTATAGGATCCGTCGGAAGGTCCCAACTCAAAGGTGTGCTCCTTACCATTCACCTTCTCGATGGTTACCCCCTTATTGAGGATCTCCTGCGCTTTAGACTCGAAGTATTTCTCCAATTGTTCAGCCTCAGGAGTAGAGATCTTCACCTCTTCATGCTCAGCCCATGCCTCAGCCATCTTGGCAATCACATTGTACAGGAAAGTAGGATCTCCAAATGCTTCATTGATGGAAGAGGTCACCACTTGATCCGTAATCATTTGAGTGATCTCTGTACGAAGGGCTTCAATTGCCTGGAAGGTTGCCAGATTCACCTCAGAGCGGGTGTTCTTGGATAGTTCAGTATTCTCTTTGACACTTTTAGACTTCAGTTCATCAGCCTCTGATTGTGCCTGACTGAGGATCCTATCTCTCTCATCCTTAGCTTGTTGGATGATATCCTCAGCCTCCTTAGATGCCTTCTGAACACCTTCTTGGTATATCTTCTCGGCTAGTTCCTGTACTTTGTTATCCATAAATAATTAGAGTTAATCGTGTATTGGTTATGGTGACCAGGCATAGATCCTATGCCTCGGCAGTCACAAATATACTACAAAATAAAAACTGATTTCCGAGAAAAATTGTACCGGACCAACTGAAACCTCCTTTGAAGAAATGTGACTAGGGAGCATGCTGAAAAAAATAGGTGGGGGTTTTGCCGAAAAAATGGCGGGGTAATTCAGAAAAAAGTACGCACTTTATTGAGACAAAAGGCGGACCAATTTTCCGAGAAACTTAACATTTCTCCAAAGCCTTTCCTGAAGCGGTTTTTGAGGGTCATTGGATGGGAAATAGGAGTGCGAAATATAGATATATTTACATTGTGTCAGCCTGTCGATAGAATAGTGACATATTTAGAGGGTGATGAAAGATCTTACTTTACATTATTACCACTTGTCACTTAAGATAGTTGTTGGAGATTCAAGTTAATTGACTACTTTTAGTCCTGATCAGCATACTATATCCCGGTTTGCCGATTAAAGCACCGCAAGGAGTTCACCCTATATAATCCTATATTATATTGTAGTGATGACGAAGAAGAGGCTGATAAATATCGTTTTGATCGTGGTGGTGTTAGGCATCGCCATCGGAATCGGTTATTACTACTATTCTCATTTTGATAGGTCAGATGACAGTAAGTCCCATCTGCTCACAGAGGTTCCTCAGGATCATCCGGAGATCTATCCGGATGAGTCGGGTGCATTCCCTGCTGAGGGGGAATACTGTCTGAAGTGCCATGGAGGGATCATGCCTGCACGTCCTTTTAATTCCGGCATGATGCAAGAGATATTTGCCAAGGGGGCTGAATTGGGCGATCCCAATGGATGTGTCGTCTGTCACGGCGGAACTCCCTCAGAGACGGTGTCTAAGGAGCACGCTCACAGTGGGGTACCTGAAGGATCTCGCCTTATGGCTTTCACTCCGGTGCCGGCTTCGCTTCAAGTCAATGAGAATACCTGTGGACTCTGTCACGCAGAGCACGTATACAATGCTCACCGTTCGCACATGAATACCGATGCCGGCAAGATGAAGACCATTGAGTGGAGTTACGGTCTGCACACGGATGATCACCGGCACAGATATGGGGATCATGCGGTAGAGGATCCGGATGGGATGACTCCCACAGTAGGTACGGAGCAGTACAAGGCGTATATGAGAGCCATGGCTGAGCAGTTCCCGGATCAATTCCCCTCTGCCCTCAAGCAGGTTCCCGAGGTTAGTCTTGAAGATATCAAGCAGGAACCGGGGATGGCTGCCTACACCCTCTTGAGTAACTGTAATGCCTGCCACCTCTCCAATAAGGGTATGCAGGATAGAGGACACTTCAGAGGTATGGGTTGTGCCGCCTGTCACTCTCTATACAACAATGAAGGAATGTATGAGGGGGGAGACCCATCCATCTCTAAGACCGAGCCGGGTCACTTGATGGTTCACGGTATGCTGGGCAGCCGAAAGTCTGCTGTGGCGATTCATGGGACCGCGCTTTCGGGACTACAGGTATCTACCTGTGCCGCATGCCATACTGCCGGGCGACGAATAGGGTTTGCCTACCAGGGTTTGATGGCTCTGGGGCATGGCGATCACAGGGGACCCTTCGATGAGAAGGGGAGGGAGCAGCAGCCCAATGCCGGGTATGTCTATAAGTACATCCGAGATGATCTGCATCACCGCATCGCCAAGGATGGCAAGGAGGTGACCGGTCTGCTGTGTCAGGACTGCCATCTCACTACAGCCATGCATGGGAATGGCAATATAGGGGCGACGACCCTGGCGACGGTGGAGATAGAGTGTGCCGACTGTCATGGTACTCCTACACATTATCCTTGGGAACTCCCCTTAGGATATGGAGAGGAATTTGGGCGCACACTTCGTATGAGTGAGGCTCGAGGGTTGGCTGAAGAACCGATGGAGATCACAAAGAGATTTGGGACAATCTACCCGAAGGAGGATGGATACCTCCTCTCGTCGCGTGGTAACCCGATGGGAAACGTGGTACGGAGGGGCAACAAAGTGATCGTTCACTCCGAGACGGGATATGATTTCATCGCCCCTACACTAAAAGAACTAACGGAAAAGGAGGCATGGAAGTCTCCCACACAGGCGAAGACTGCCATGGTTGCGGTGGCTGCACATATGGATAAGCTGGAATGCTACGCCTGCCATTCGACTTGGGCACCCCAGTACTATGGCTACAAAGCTGTGATGGACTACTCACGGACCTCCGTGGATTGGCTCAAGTCATCCGACACTTATGCTATGGATGGTACCACTCCCGACTACCACGGGCAGTATGCTATGCAGCCGGGAGCCCACACCAATTGGGACTACAGCCACACTCGCTGGGAGACTCCTCCCTTGGGAGTGAATGGGGAAGGGCGTGTATCTCCTCTGACCGGGGTGATACAGACTGTAAGTACCGTGTTGGATGGTGAGGGAAATACCCTGGAGTGGAATCAGGTCCATGCCTCAGCTGCAGGACATGCGGCACCCGAATTGGCGCCTCTTCAGCCTCATACTGCATCAAGAGAGGCTCGAGATTGCGTCGATTGCCATGGAAACTCTTTGGCTCAGGGGTACGGTATCCATGACAATGCTTACGATAGCAGCCCGGAGACCAAACGTTTTGCCGATGTTGTGGATGCCAATGCACAGAATGTGAGCCGCTTCACACGCACACAGATAGAGGCTATCAAGGGATTGCACAGTGACTTTATGGCGATTTTGGATCCGGAAACCGGCAAGCAACTCCTGACCGTCGACTCACATTGGTCCGGCTCCATGCCACTTACTGCCGACCAACGTGCCGTACTCTCCCGCGATGGAGTCTGTGCTGCCTGCCATATCGACATTCCCGAAGGGTCTATTCCGATCCAAATGTTGGGGAAGATTGCAGAGGTTGCTGACCTTAGCTTCACGACGCCCGAGGCTCATGACAGACTCCTTTGGGAGAATAATACGATGATCTCCTGGATCAAGATGTTGGGTATCCTGGCAATAGTCATCCTAATCCCGCTCTTGATCTTACTTTGGATTGTGCGTCATCAGGTAGCCTCCTGGCTTAGGCGAGTCTTAGAGCCCTGGGATCGAGGCTAATCACCACTCTATTTTCGGATGCTCACCTTCCTACGCAAGCTCCTTACAGGTTATCGAGCCGGCATGATACTCCTCTTGGTCTACGCTTTCCTTATGGCGTTGGCAACGATTGTGGAGAAGTTTTACGGCACTGAGAGCTCAAAGATAATTATCTACTACTCCCCACTATTCTTTCTTGTTCAGCTCCTTATTCTGCTCAATATTGTAGGGGTGAGCATCAAAAGATGGCATCATCTCCGCCAAACCTCCTACCTGTGGATTCATTATCCCATGATCATCATTCTGCTGGGTGCCACTGTCACGCACTTTTGGAGTGAGGAGGGGCTGATGCATATTCGAGAAGGAGAGACGAGTAGGGCGGTTTATGCACCCAAGACAGGAGACAAGGTGATGGAGCTCCCTTTCGAGATTTCGTTAGAGCGTTTTGTCCTCACACGCTATCCCGGCTCCGGCAGTCCATCCTCCTACGAGAGTTATCTCCGGATTCACCACCCCTCTCGTGGAGAGTGGCAGGAAAAGGTATTTATGAATAATGTCCTTGATCTGGATGGCTACCGCTTCTTCCAGTCCTCCTATGACCCTGATGAGCAGGGAACAATCCTCTCTGTGAGTTACGATAGGGTGGGGCGAACTATCACCTATCTTGGATATTCACTCCTAACCCTTGCTCTCATCTTCAATCTCTTCCGTCCGGGTGGCAGATCGAGGAGGCTATTGCGTAGGATCCACCGCCTGTCGCTATATCTGCTACCTCTTATATGCACTTTGTCTGCGTCTGCACAGCCCGCCGTCAGCCCTGATCACCTGCAGAGAGTCCGCCTCCTTCCTGTGCTTGACAGCCATGGTAGGGTCGTTCCTTTCTCCACCTTCGCGCGCACAATCGTCCACAAGCTCACCCGAGAGGAGACTGTCGATGAAAGAAGCCCTGAGGAGTTTCTCGTCAGCATCCTCACCGTCCCCTCCGCCTGGGTGGACAAACCCATTATCCTGCAGGATTCGAAGGAACTCCACAAGCTCTATGGTCTGGAAGAGGGATACATCTCCTACAGAGATGCCTTTGACTGTAATGGGAATTATCGCTTCTCGTCCGAAGTGGAGGCTGCCTACAGTAAGTCTCCTCAGGAGAGGACTTCAGTGGATAAGTCTCTGATGAAACTTGATGAACGGGTCAATCTCTGCCACCGGCTTCTCAACTATCAATTGCTTAAGCTCTTCCCGGTACCTGAGGATGCTCCCCTAAATCGTTGGATGGCTCCCGGTGATGACCTTTCCATCATTACTCCCATGGACTCAGCCACCGTAGTCACTCTCATGAGAGACTACATTCAGTCAGTTCACTCAGCATATGCCTCCGGTCAATGGGGGGATGCTGACCGTGCCCTAGAGGCTATTCAAGACTATCAAGACCGGAATGCTTCGCCCGGGATGATCCAACCCCGGCTGCTGAGAGCGGAAGTAGTATATAATCAACTGGATCTGATCCATTACTGTAAGAGAATCTACCTGATTGGGGGAGGGCTTCTACTACTTCTCTCACTCTATATATTGGGAACAGAAAGAAGAGAGTCTAAGAAACTTCTTGGGCGGATTCGGCTCCCTCTTTTCCTCATAATTATCCTGGGAATGGTAGGACATCTTGTGAGTATTGCTTTACGCTGGTATGTCTCGGGAAGAGCTCCTTGGAGCAACTCCTATGAGACTATGGTCTGTCTCAGCTTTGCCATTGTACTCATTGGCGCACTCTTCGTTAGACGAGATCGCATTGTACCTGCCGTAGGATCTCTCCTCGGGGGTGTCATCCTCTTCGTCTCTGGTCTGAGCAGCATGGATCCTCAGATTACGCCACTGGTACCTGTACTCAAATCTCCCTGGCTGATGTTTCATGTCGCCACGCTGATAGTTGGTTACGGTTTCTTCGCACTCTCCGCCATGGTAGGGACCATTGACTTATTACTCATGAGTCTCTGTACAGAGAAGAGTAAGGAAGGTATCGGTGTCAAAGTGACTCAGCTCACAGCCATCAACGAATTGTCGCTCATATTGGGTTTGACCTTCAGCCTCATCGGTATCATGCTGGGTGCGGTCTGGGCGAATGAGTCCTGGGGAAGGTACTGGAGCTGGGATCCTAAGGAGACTTGGGCGCTCATCACCGTAGTACTCTATGCCGCTATACTCCACTACCGTTGGTTAGGCAGAGTAGGTATCCTGGTATTCAACTTCCTTTCCCAGCTCGTGATACTCTCTGTGGGGATGACCTATTTCGGTGTCAATTACTTCCTGAGCGGCATGCACTCCTATGGCTCCGGTGACCTCCTTAGGGATGTGCCACTCTGGATCTACTCCGTGGTTGTGATCTTTTTCTGCTTTCCCATTCTCTTAGCCTGGCGCAAACGTAAACTCATTCGAGAATTCATACTCGCTGAATAGAACACTTCTGCGTATTTCTTTGAGGGGGGGATAACTCAGGGTTTATATTTTTCTCACCCCAATTCAGCTTGCGGAATCTAGGATTCAAAACATGCACAAGGAGCATAAATCGCAGAGTGAGATAGATATAGTAATGGTAGTTAGTCAGTCTACAATTCACGTGAAATGGATTTGATTATCGATGCCAAACATAAAGGTGCCATCCTAACCTTGAGTGATAGAGCTTCGAATATGGTATCATTACAAAGTCTCGAACATGGAAAAAATGCTCAAGATGTGGTCAAGTAGGTCGTCAAAATTCTCTTCCCTTATCGTTCTTGTCCTAATACCATTTCTCCTAGACTGATACTAAAAATTCTAGCTAATGCCTATGATAGACCTCTTAAAATCGGTTACAAAAACCCCTTTCGAGACCTTTAGAACTTACTTTCTCCTAACTTTATGCACATGATATCTGAATCTACGTGATAAATAAAATCAAGGACATCTATGATGCAACCCAAGCAATTCAATATTATAACAGCGAGAGTAGTAGACGGATTGAAAGAGGCTTTGTCTGCCGAAAGTCAAATTTCAATCGCTGCTGCCAGCTTCTCTATGTATGCTTACGAAGCACTGAAAGAGGAGTTGGAGAAGGTAGATTGCGTTCATTTTATTTTCACGTCTCCCACATTCAATACCGATAAAATCTCCAAGCAGAAGAGAGAGTTCTACATCCCCCAGATGAATCGGGAAAGGAATCTGTTCGGTTCTGATTTTGAGATAAGACTACGTAACCGGCTTACACAAAAAGCCATTGCCAAAGAGTGTGCCGACTGGATACGCCGTAAGGCTCAGTTTAAGTCCAATGTTACGCAGGGCTCAATGAATGCCTTTATGAATATTCGCAAAGGTGAGGAGACTTACACCTATATGCCTTTTAACGAGTTTACCACTACAGAGCTTGGGCTTGACAGGGGAAACGACATCTGCCCGATGGTAGTGGGAATCCCCGGACATAGTTCTTCGGACATGTTCTTGAAGAACTTCAGTGAATTATGGAAGGATAAAGAGCGTTTTCAAGATGTTACCGAATCTGTCATCGAGAGCATAGAGACGGTATATAAGGAGAACTCCCCCAATTTCATATACTTCATTACCCTATTCAATATCTTCAACGAATTTTTGGAGGACATTAGTGAAGATGTGCTTCCTAACGAGGCTACAGGATTCAAGTGCAGTGTGATATGGAACAGATTGTATGATTTTCAGAAGGATGCTGCACTTGCGGTAATCAATAAATTGGAAAAGTATAACGGTTGCATTTTGGCTGACAGCGTCGGCTTGGGTAAAACCTTTACTGCCCTATCAGTGATCAAATACTACGAAAACCGTAATCGAAATGTATTGGTCCTCTGTCCCAAAAAGTTGAACGACAACTGGCAGACCTTCCGTTCCAACTACAAAAATAACCCCGTGTTGGGCGACCGTCTGCGTTATGACATCCTCTTACATTCCGACCTATCAAGAGAAAAAGGGACAAGCAACGGAGTGGACCTTACTCGTGTAAACTGGGGAAACTACGACCTCATCGTCATTGACGAAAGTCACAATTTCCGCAACGGTAGCAAATTCGATTATGAGGAGGAGGGTGACGACTTCAAGGAAAATCGTTATGCCAAGTTGATGAACAAGGTTATCCGCACCGGTGTCAAAACTAAGGTGTTGATGCTGTCGGCAACTCCTGTCAACAATCGTTTCAACGACTTCAAAAACCAACTGGCACTTGCATACGAGGGTAAAAAGGAGTACATAAACGACCTACTGGAGACAGATAAAGACATAGACCGAATTTTTCGAGAGGCACAAACATCCTATTCTCGTTGGGCTAAATTGGATGCAAACCAAAGGACTACGGAGCGGCTTTTGGACTCTTTGAGCTATGACTTTTTCCAAGTACTCGATGCGGTGACTATTGCTCGCAGTCGCAGCCACATCATGAAGTATTACAACACCGAGGAGGTAGGTAAGTTCCCGACGCGCTTGGCTCCCATATCACGCAGACCCGGACTGACAGATCTGAACAATGCAATCACATTCAAAGATATTGCAGGACAACTCAACCAGCTGAATCTGTCTATCTATACTCCTTCGCTCTTTATCTTCAACAGTGTGAAAGAGAATTACGAGATTGACTTGGTGGGGTCGGGAATTTCTATTGACGGGCGTGAGAAAGGTGTGCGGAAGTTGATGGCTATCAATATGCTGAAGCGTTTGGAAAGTAGCGTAAACTCTTTCAGACTTACTTTGGAGAGGATATACGACTTCATAAGTTCATCCATTGCAGCCATAGATAAGTTTGAACAAAGCGAAAACGAGGCAGACCTTATCGAGGTTACGACTTTTGCTGAAGACTACGACTCGGAGGATTCAGAGAACGACCCTTTCGTTGGACGTAAATCAAGAATCAGCCTCCGAGATATGGACTATGTAAGCTGGAAGCGCGATTTGCAGGCTGATTTGAAAGTGTTGGAATTGCTTATTCTCATGCTGAGAGACATCACGCCTGAGCATGATACCAAGTTACAGCAGCTGATGACAGATTTGAAAGATAAGTTTGCACATCCCATCAACGGCAAGAATAAGAAGGTGCTTATCTTCACAGCCTTTGCCGATACTGCCAACTATCTGTATGAACAGCTCTCCGGTTGTATTCTCGATAACTGCGGGTTGCATACCGCTCTTATTACAGGTAACACCAATGGAAAGTGCACCATCCCTAAATTGAAATGTACTTTCAATGATGTGCTTACCTACTTCTCTCCTATGTCAAAAGACAAAGAGGTTATTTTCCCTAATGACGAGAGAGATAGATGTGTTGATAGCCACCGACTGTATCAGTGAGGGTCAGAACCTACAAGACTGTGATTTCTTGATAAATTATGATATCCATTGGAATCCTGTGCGCATCATTCAGCGTTTCGGACGTATAGACCGTATCGGGAGCAAAAACGATGTGATACAGTTGGTGAACTATTGGCCGGATATGGAATTGGACGACTACATCAAGCTGAAAGGACGTGTGGAAAGCCGTATGAAGGCAACAGTCCTCACCGGTACCGGCGATGACAATCTGCTATCTAATGACGAAAAAGGAGACCTTGAATATCGCCACAATCAGTTGAAAAAGCTCCAAAACGAAGTGGTGGATATCGAGGATATGGATACCGGAGTCAATATCATGGACTTGGGTCTGAATGAGTTCAGATTGGACTTGCTCGCCAATCTGAAAGAGAATCCCGATATGGATTTGACTCCATTCGGCATGAGTGCCGTTGTAAAGGCTTCCGACATGGTAGTGCTGGGTGTGATATATGTGCTGAAGAATAGGAACAATGGCGTGAACATCGATCGCTCCAACCTTCTGCATCCGTTCTATATGGTGTATATTTCGCACGAAGGAGAGGTGGTTTGTGACCATCTGTCGCTCAAGAAGCTACTCGACAAGATGCGCTTTGCCTGCAAGGATAAGACGCGACCCGATAAGGATCTCTGCAGGCAATTCAATAAAGAGACCCGCGACGGCAGAAACATGCGTCATTATAGCGAGTTGTTGCAATCGGCGATAGAAAGTATTATTTCCGTCAAAAACGAAAGTGATATAGACAGCTTGTTCTCCATCGGAGAGACAAGTGCCCTCACCGGTGACATCAAGGGGTTGGATGATTTTGAATTGATAGCTTTTTTGGTAATAAAATAGTTGTGGAGAACATTTTGAATTTCCCTTTAACGACGATTGTCAATAAATCCGTCCCCAAGAATGCTTTCTATGGCAGGAGCAGCGATAGTTCGCTTCGAGGGTTTCTCACAAATGAGTTTGAGAGTATTGTATGGCTATATAAACTGGCTCCGACGACATTGAATGTGGAGGACGGGGAAAGGGTACATGAAATAGCCGTATTCCATTGCAAGATGAAAAAGGAGGTTTACAGCATTCAGCCACTTTGTGCAATGGATAAACTTTTGCCTCGCCACACACTCTTTATCATTGAATATGGCGACAAGATCGATTTCTTGATGCACCATAAGGAGATGAGTATCGTAAGAGGTGAGGAAAAATGGTCATGCGGTATCAGCGAAATACAAAGGGAAATACGGTTGGATACTTCTACTCTGACCATCGAGGGACACTCTATGGATGCCGTATATGGCAGTCTGTTGAGTCAAATATCAGGACTGTCTGCATCCAATGAAACGGAATACAAAGAACAGGCAGATTTGCGAAGAAGGATAGAACTCCTGCAAAAACAAATTACCTCTCTTCAAGCAAAAGTACGTGCTGAAAAGCAATTCAATCGTCAGTTAGATTTGAATGCGAAGCTAAGGGGACTAAAGAGAGAGATAGCTGAATTAAAAGGAACATAAAGCAAGAACCATACAAGTATGAAACCCCAAAAATTAGATCTTCAATCAGCTGATGGAGCACAAATCAATCTTGAAGCTCTGCGCAGGATTGTGCCCTCATGCTTTACGGAAGTGAAGGATGAGCAAACAGGAGAATTGCGCCATGTGGTAAATTTCAAAACGCTTCGCCAGCTTTTAGGGGATGATGCAGTGGAAGATGCGGATGAAATGTATCAGTTTACGTGGCCCGGTAAGCAGGAAGCTCGTCGTGAAGCGGCTCGCGCCACCACGAAAACTCTGCGTCCTGTTCCTGAAGACAGCAAGGACTGGGACACAACCCAGAACTTGTATATCGAGGGGGATAATCTCGAAGTGCTGAAGCTGCTTCAGAAATCCTATATGGGTAAGGTGAAGATGATATACATCGACCCGCCTTACAATACGGGAAATGACTTTGTCTATAACGACAACTTTACCCACTCTCAAGCAGAGGAAGAACTCGCAGCCGGTAATGTAGATGAGTTGGGAAATCGCTATCGCAAGAATATGGACTCGAATGGCCGTTTCCATTCCGACTGGTGTTCAATGATATATCCTCGCCTTATGGTTGCCCGTTCATTACTGACAGAAGATGGGGTGATTTTTATAAGTATTGATGATAATGAGCAACGCAATCTTAAAAATATCTGTGATGAGGTGTTTGGCGAATTAAATTTTGTAGCTCAATTAGTATGGGAAAGAGCATATTCTCCAAAGAATGATGCAAAGTATATCAGCAATAGCCATGATTATATTTTGATGTATGCAAAGCTAATTGATGATTTCAAAATTGGCAGATTGCCACGTACGGAAGAGGCTAATGCAAGGTATGCTAATCCTGATAATGATCCAAGAGGAGTGTGGAAGCCAAGTGATATGTCTGTTAAAACGTACAATGCTGCATCAGATTATCCCATAACGACCCCTTCGGGGAAGATAGTAGAGCCTCCAGCAGGACGCTGCTGGAGGCTCTCGAAAAATGCATTTTTCGAGAGACTCGAACAAAATCGCATTTGGTTTGGACCTAATGGTGATTCTGTTCCTTCTATCAAACGATTTCTATCAGAACTAAAATTCGAAGGAATGGCACCTACTTCTATTCTATTTTACAAAGAAGTTGGTCATAGTCAAGAAGGAGCAAAAGAGGTAGTCTCTTTATTTGAGGATAAGGGCGTTTTTGATGGGCCTAAACCAGTTCGTCTTATGGAACGCCTGCTTACGTTAGCCAATTTGGAAGACGAATCCATCGTTTTGGATTTCTTTTCAGGTTCAGCTTCAACAGCACATGCTTTGATGAAACATAACGAAGGTAATGACAAACACTGTATGTTTATAATGGTTCAGCTACCAGAGGCTGTAAGCGAGTCCAAAAAGAACGCCGGCTACAAGAACATCTGCGAAATCGGCAAGGAACGCATCCGCCGTGCCGGCAAGAAAATCAAAGAAGAGGCGGGCTTACAAGGTCAAAACCTCGATACCGGTTTTCGTGTATTCCGTTTGGACGAAAGCAACTTTACAGATGTTCAGAAAGCACCAAATGAATATGACCAAACACACCTTGACCTCTTCCTTGACAATGTAAAGAACGACCGCAATGACCTTGACTTGCTTTTCGGAGCTATGCTGAGTTGGGGGGTACAGCTATCGTTGCCCATGACGAGTGAGGTGATAGGCGGTAAGACCATCTATTCCGTTAATGACGGCGACCTTGTGGCTTGTTTTGCATCGGATATAGACGAAGCAGTGATAACCGCCATTGCGAAGAAAATGCCACTGCGAGTATTGTTCCGTGATAGTTGTTTCGTCAAAGATGACGCAAAAATCAACATCTTCGAGTCTCTGAAACAGCAGCTCGGCTGGAGTGAAGAGGAAGCAATGAAAAACATAAAAGTCATCTAACGAGTCGAGGATATGGAGGAAAGCAAGATAATCATTTATACGGCTGCCGATGGACAGACCAGGATTGATGTCAAGCTCGAAGATGAAACTCTATGGCTTACACAAGCACAAATGTGTAAACTTTACCAAACGAGTAAATCGAATGTAAGTGAACATATCAAGCATATTTTTGAAGATGGGGAATTGCTGGAATGTTCAGTTGTTCGGAAATTCCGAACAACTGCCTCGGACGGCAAGTCATATATGACAACCTTCTACAATCTTGATATGATAATTGCACTCGGTTATCGTATAAGGTCGGTCATAGCGACACGCTTCCGCCAATGGGCTACAGCTAGATTGAAAGAATATATGATTAAGGGCTTTATCCTTGATGATGAACGCTTGAAGAAATTGGGCGGGGGCAATTATTGGAAAGAATTGCTGGAACGCATCAGGGATATTCGTGCCACCGAAAAGGTATTGTACCGTCAGGTGCTTGAGATATATGCCACAAGCATTGACTATGATCCAAGAGCATCTGTCTCTCAGGAATTTTTCAAAAAGGTGCAGAACAAGATTCATTATGCCATCCACGGGCATACGGCAGCGGAACTTATCGTTGAGCGAGCAGATGCAGAGAAAGACTTTATGGGTTTACTGACATTCAAGAGTAATCACCCCACCTTATCAGAAGCGAAATCCGCCAAGAACTACTTGGATGAGAAAGAACTTCGAGCTATGGGGCAGCTTGTATCGGGATATTTGGATTTTGCAGAAAGACAGGCAGAGCGTGAACAACCTATGACCATGAATGATTGGGCAGCCTATCTGGATAGAATCCTGGCCATGTCAGGCGAACAGCTTTTACAAGGTTGTGGTAGCGTTTCTCACGAAGATGCAATGAACCACGCCACCAACGAATACCGCAAGTACAAACAGCGTACCATCAGTGATGTAGAACATGATTATCTGACATCTATAAAGAGATTGGGAGATTTGGGCAAGAAGGGAGGTGAAAATTGAAACTGAAATTCAAACATCAACGCTTTCAGGCAGATGCAGCCAAAAGTGTAACCGACATCTTTATCGGACAACGATATTGCGACGGTGCAGACTTCCTGATTGACCAAGGTAAGAACAAGGGAGTGTTTGACCTGACAGGTTTTGGTAATCAAAAGCTGATGCTTGATACGAGTGCGCTGACCGAAAACCTGCGGGAAGTACAGATGGGGTGGGGGTTGAAGCCTGTGGAATATCTGCAAGGTGAAAGCACCAATCCTATGTTTACCATCGAGATGGAAACCGGTACAGGAAAAACCTATACCTACATCAAAACTATGTATGAACTGAACAAACTGTATGGTTGGAGTAAATTCATCATAGTAGTCCCCAGTATAGCTATTCGCGAAGGTGTAGCCAAGAGTTTTGAGACTATGCAAGAACACTTTGCCAATGAATATGGTAAACGGATTCAGTTCTTCATCTACAACTCTAAACAGCTCTCCAAGATTGATGCCTTTGCCGGCGACATCGGACTTCATGTGATGATTATCAATACACAGGCGTTCAATACCTCAATGAATGAGGAAAAGAGTAGAGGAAAAGGTAGAAGCGGTGATGCGGCAGCACGTATCATTTTCTCAAGGCGTGATGAATTTGGAAGTCGTCGTCCTATCGACATATTGGCTCAAACGAATCCGATCATGATAATCGACGAGCCACAGAGTGTATTGGGAGCAAATAAGGATAATGCAACAAGGAGAGGTATCGAGAAATTCCGTCCACTATTTACTCTGCTCTATAGTGCCACCCACCGTAGGAGAGACGTCTATAATATGGTGTATCGTCTGGATGCAATGGATGCTTACAACCGCAAATTGGTGAAAAAGATAGAGGTTAAGGGAATCACGCAGCGGGGGACTACAGCGACTAATGGCTTTGTCTATTTGGACCAAATAGTTATTGGAAAGGGAAATCCTCAAGCACGTATCTCTTTTGATGTAAAGACCGCTAAGGGATCCAAATGTACCACCAGACTTGCTGAAGAGGGATTCGATCTTTCAGAACAAAGTGGAGGTTTGGCTGAGTATGACAATAAATATATCGTAGAACATATTGACGGCATTGCCGGAACGATAAGCTTTTCGAATGGCATTGTACTCAATGAGGGAGATACCACAGGCAGGGTCAATGAGGATACTTTGCGCCGTATTCAAATACGCGAAACAATCCGCACACATATAGAGCGGGAAAGAGACCTTTTCCAAAAGGGAATAAAAGTACTTTCTCTTTTCTTCATTGACCATGTGAATAGCTACCGCATTTATGAGAAGGGCGGGATAAGCAATGGTAAGTTTGCTGATATGTTTGAAGAAGAGTATAAGAATGTACTTCTGGAAATGCAGCCACGCTTCACTGATGCAGCCTACATGAGATATTTGGATAATTTCCCTGCCGAAAAAGTGCACCAAGGTTATTTCTCGCAAGATAAGAAAGGTGTTGCCGTTGATTCAAGAGAAAGAGAAGGCGATAACGAAATACGTGCATACGACTTGATAATGAAGAATAAGGAACGTCTGCTGAGCTTCGATGAACCCGTACGCTTTATCTTCTCCCACTCTGCATTGAAAGAGGGCTGGGATAATCCAAATGTCTTCCAGATATGCACCCTCAAAGACACCACTAACGAAATCAAGAAACGTCAGGAAGTAGGTCGAGGCATGCGACTTTGCGTGAATAAGAAAGGCGAACGTCAAGACCAAGATGTATTGGGTGAAGACGTTTTTGATACCAATGTGCTGACAGTCATCGCCAGCGAAAGCTACGAGCACTTCAGCAAGCAACTACAGACAGAACTTGCAGAAAACATCGGCGACCGTCCTGTTGTAGTGACACCAACCCTGTTTGAGAATATGGTATTAGTCTCTGCTGATGGCAGAGAATTGAAAATCAATAAGGAAAAGGCTGTTGAAATCCACGAAGAACTCATCAGTTATGGTTATGTGAAGAAGGGGAAACTTACAGAGAAGTATTTCAATGACAAGAAGAACGGTATTATTGATATAGGCGAAGACCTTGCTCCTCTCAAAGATGGAATAGTCCGTCAATTGGAAACAGTGTTCAATCCGGATAAGATGATGCCCGATAATGCTCGTAAGCCTAAGGTGGCAACATTCCGGGAGGACTTATTCAAGGAGAAATTTACGGAGGTATGGAAGCGCATCAATGTAAAAACCTTCTACAAGGTAGATTTCAGTACCGAAGAGTTAATCCGGAAAGCTATTGAAAGTATTGACAAGTATCTGAGCGTTACTGAAGTTCGCATTGTTGTTGAAGGTGGTTCCTTGGAGAATATTCGTGATAAGGAATCCTTACAGGCCGGTGTGGCTATGACTGCCGGGAAATCTCGTACTATACGGGTAAGCGAAGCCATTGGGAACAGTGTACGTTATGATTTGATTGGAAAGCTGGTTGAAGCTACGGGACTGACCCGTAAAACCATTGTGGACATCCTAAAAGGCATTAAACAAACCACATTCCATCAGTTTAAGATGAATCCGGAGGAATTCATTGCAAAAACAGGAAATATCATCAATGATGCAAAGGCTATTGCAGTCATTCAAAAGATCTCCTACGAAAAGACATTAAACACATACGATGTGGATATTTTCACTGAAAGTACCATCCGTGGCAAATTAGGCATAGATGCCATTGAGAGTGCCAAATCCTTATATGATATTGTAGTTGTGGATAGTCAAGGCGTAGAAAAGAGCTTTGCACAAGCACTGGAAAGTCAGGAAGATGTTGAAGTCTATACCAAACTCCCCCATGGTTTCTACATCAATACTCCTATGGGACACTATAACCCCGACTGGGCAATTGCGTTCAAGGAAGGTTCGGTAAAACACATATACTTTATCGCAGAGACCAAAGGTACAGAATGGCAAGAGTCTGAATTCAGAGGGGTTGAGTCAGCTAAAATAGAGTGTGCCCGTCGCCATTTTGCTGCAATTAGTGATTGTAAGATACATTACGGAGTAGCTAAGGACTATCAGACATTATATAATCTTGTCACAAAGTGAGAGATGTAAGGCATGAATAGGCAGGGCTGACCCATTAAAAACAGCTTTCTAAGTACATATATAGTGGTTAAAGCCCCGATAGTGATGTATCATTCCCTATTAAAAATCCTGTGCATTGTTCCAGACTGCGGATAGAGCGTAAATAATTTATCTTCTTGACTTTTTACTGCTGATCGTTGTATATTCGGGGGAGGGAATTCCGTTATTCCATATTTTATTCACAACTTTGTGTGAACGGGTATGGATCCATGTGGTTCATACCGCAGGATATGATAACCCTTTAATTATTAAAGTAACGATCGTATGAAGAATGTAAAGAATGTTTTGGCTGTATCAGCTCTATCTGTCTCCCTTCTCTTCAGTGGGTGTGGAGCTAGTAATACAATGAAAGGTACCGGTATCGGAGCCGGAGCCGGAGCTGCAATTGGTGCAGGTATCGGTAAGGCTGCCGGTAATACCGGTATGGGTGCCATCTTGGGAGCTGCCATCGGTGGTGCTGCCGGTGGTGTGATTGGTCACAAGATGGATAAGCAGAAGAAGGAACTCGAACAGCAGGTACCTGAAGCTAAAGTAGAAAAGGTGAACAATGGTCAGGCTATCAAGGTGACTTTTGATAGCGGTATCCTCTTCGCTACCAACTCCAGCACTCTAAGTGCTGACTCTCAGAGTGCTCTGACTCGCTTTGCTGAGAATATGATTGCCAATCCCGACACAGATATTAGGGTCGTGGGTCATACCGACAGCACGGGACGTCATGCCTACAATGTGACTCTCTCTGAACGTCGTGCCAATAGTGTGGTGAAGTTCCTACAGACCCGTAACGTCCCCGGGCGTCGCATCACCTCCATGGGTGTAGGTCCTGATCAACCCATCGCTGACAACAGCACCGTCGAAGGTCGTGCTCAGAACCGTCGTGTAGAGGTATTTATCGTACCTAATGCCAAGATGGTTCAGGAAGCTAAGCAGGAAGCTCAGCAATAAGATTTTTTCCAACAATAATTTTTGGTTTTTCGAGGGAAGCTCGCTGTGAAGGGGGCTTCCCTCTTTTTTTGATACCTTTGGGCATTCTCTTCCTATGGGAGGAGGATTTATTTATACACAAGAATTGAACCACTTGAGTACTTCTCCCCATTTTAGCATCATCATCCCGGTCTACAACCGCCCGGAAGAGCTGGACGAGCTCCTCATGTCCCTCTCAAGCCTGGAGGGTACCCGGGACTTTGAAGTGATCGTCGTGGAGGATGGATCCTCACGACCCTCCGAAGAGGTGGTCAGGACACATGAGTCTGATTTGAACATACGCTATATATGCCAGGAGAATACAGGACCCGGAGGTGCTCGAAATAGGGGTGCCGAGGTGGCAGTGGGGGAGATGTTTATCTTTCTGGACTCCGACACCGTCTTGCCTCCGGGATACCTTGAGGAGGTCAGGGAGGCTCTGAATACGAATCCCGTACCCCTATGGGGTGGACCGGATAGGGCCTCGGAGGATTTCACTGAGATACAGCAGGCGATAAGCTACTCGATGACCTCATTCTTCACCACCGGAGGTATTCGAGGTGGCAAGCAAAAGTTGGATAAATTCTATCCTCGCTCCTTCAATATGGGCGTGTCTGCAGAGGTCTTCAGGGAGGTTCAGGGCTTCGCTAAGCTGAGGTTTGGAGAGGATCTAGACCTAAGCATGAGGATACTGGAACAAGGTTATGCCTCAGCACTCTTCCCGAAAGCTTGGGTATACCACAAGAGGAGGGTGAATTGGAGGCAGTTCTACAAGCAGGTATATAATAGCGGTATTGCGAGGATTAATCTCCAAATCCTTCACCCCGGAAGCCTTAAGGCGGTTCATCTGTTGCCCTCTCTCTTCGTGATCTTCCATGTCATCATACTTATAGGTGCTCTGGCGGGGTATCCCTACCTGCTCATCTTCCCGCTGCTCTATATGTTGATGATCGTGGTGGACGTCTTTGTGCGTACCGGGTGGATGTCTCTGGCATTCCATAGTGTCGTGGCAGCATATGTGCAGCTCTTCGGCTATGGCTTGGGATTCCTTCATGCCGCTTGGAGACGTCTGGTAAGAGGGAAGGGAAACTTCTCCGGCTTTGACAAAAACTTCTACGAATAAATTATCTATATCATCCCTATGCAACCGAATACTAAGCGTTCGTTCCTGAGACATCCCGCCTTTCATGTCGGGGTTATCCTGCTACTCTTCATTGGGATCTCTCTAGCCTACTTTTACCCTGCGGCATTTGAAGGGCGAAAGCTCTTCCAGATGGATGGGGCAGGGGCTTCAGGTACAGCTCAGGATGTGATTCGACTGGAAGAGGAGACGGGTCATAGATCACTCTGGACCGGTTCACTCTTCAGTGGAATGCCGATGTATCAGATCTCTCCCTCGTATCCTTCAGGTGAGATGGTCAAGGGAATCAAGAGTGCCTACCGTCTGAGCAAGCCAATACCTCTGCTTCCGGGAGATACTTACCTCGTCTTCATGCTGCTGATAGGCTTCTATATCTTTATGAGAGCATGGGGATTCCGTCGAGGATTGTCGGTATTGGGAGCGGTGATGTGGGCATTCTCGTCCTACTTCCTTATACTTATAGATGCAGGGCATATCTGGAAGCTGGAGGCACTGTGCTACATTCCACCGACTATTGCAGGGTTGGTCTTGGCGTTTAGGCGCAAAAAATATGGGTTGGCATTCGTAGTGACTGCACTTTTCACCGCACTTCAGATCATGGCTAACCATATACAGATGAGCTACTACTTCGCTTTCGTGATGCTGGCAATGGTGATCGGATGGGCATTAGAGGCACATCGTAAGGGCAACTGGAGGCACTTCGGAATCTCCTTGGGCGTAGTCCTTGCTGCGGCTCTCGTGGGTGTACTGGTCAATAGCTCCAATCTGTACCACACTTGGCAGTACTCTAAGCATACTATGCGCGGGGGAAGTGAGATCGTGCAGCAGGATGTGCAGGCTCAACCTCAGCATGAAGTGAACGACAAGGGACTTGACAAGGCATATATCACCCAGTGGAGTTATGGGATAGGGGAGATGCTCACGTTCATTATCCCGGATGCCAAAGGAGGTGCTACCGGTCATATCGGCTATGATGCTCCGGGGATGTCAAATATATCGCCACGATCTGCACAATTTGTGGCGCAGCAGAACAGATATTGGGGTAATCAACCCTTCACTGCAGGTCCGGTCTATGTGGGGATAATAGTGGTCGCACTCGCAATATTTGCCTGTATTGTGCTCCGAGGACCCATGAAGTGGGCTATCATTGGGGTGACTTTGCTTACAATTTTCCTCTCCTGGGGTCATAATATGATGTGGTTAAGCTCGCTCTTCATCGACTATTTCCCGCTGTATGATAAGTTCAGAACGGTCTCATCGATACTGGTTGTGGCGGAGTTTACTCTTCCGTTGCTAGCCATTGCGGGGCTTTCATATATTCTTAAAGACCCCGAGAGACTTCATAGACAGCGCAAAGCTGCCATCATCTCTCTCTCTCTTACGGGTGGAGTGGCACTCCTCTTTGCTATCTTTCCCTCTCTCTCGGGCTCCTTCCTCAGCCGAATGGAGACAGAAGGGTATGCTCCCTATCTACAGCAGAGCCCTGAAGTAGGACTATTGCTGCAGGATCTTAAGACAGTTAGGCATGCGATTTTTACGGCAGATGCCTGGCGTAGTGTTCTATTTTTAGTGATAGGGGCCTTGATACTCTATGCATATTCCCGCCGAAAACTCTCTTCACGCATCGCATTACTTCTTCTTGGTGCGGTTACTCTTGTAGATCTCTGGACAGTAGACAAGAGGTATCTCAACGATAGCAAGTATCTGGCTCAGGAAGAGGTCAGCCGTATGGCGCACACTACTCACCCCACTGATGAACTAATCCTCCGAGACAGTACCGAGCATAGGGTGATGAATCTCACCGTAGACACCTTCAATGATGCCACAACTTCCTACTTGCACCGCTCTGTAGGGGGATATCATGCTGCCAAGCTCCAACGTTATCAGGATGTGATCATGGGGTATCTCTCCAAGCAAAACCTCAATGTCTTGCGAGCTCTCAACACCAAATACTATATAGTCCCCGACTCTGCCAGAGGAAAGCAGGTTGTAGTAGATACAGAAGTATACGGAGATGCGTGGTTTGTCACCCATGTGCAGACCGTCAAGGGGGCACAGGAGGAGTTTGATGCACTTGGTGTCACTCCTTTGGATCGTATCGCTGTCGTGGCACCACCCTATGATCAGCATGTTCAAGGGACATCCTTGGCTGCCGACTCCGCCTCTTATGTGCGACTGACCAGTTATACCCCCGACAGACTAGTATATACCTCCTCCAACTCTTCTGAGGGTCTTGCGGTATTTTCGGAAATCTTTTATCCTGATGGCTGGTATGCCACTATTGATGGTCGCCCGGCAGAGATCCTTCGAGCAGACTACCTTCTTAGAGCTCTCATCGTCCCAGCCGGCAGTCACACCATCACCTTCGAGTTTGACCCCAAGTCTGTCCACGTTACGGAGACTATCGGCTACATTGCCACCGCCATCCTGATTCTCTCGGCAGTAGGACTCGTCATCGTTTACTTCCTCCTCAGACGCAAGAGGAGACAAGCTCTACACACTGAGGATGATTGAGATTGCTGAGACGGACTCTACTAATACCGAGTTAAGGAGGCTTTTGGAATCCGATCCGAAACTCCCTTCCTGGACCACTCTTCGAGCAGACTTTCAGACAGGAGGTAGAGGTCAGCGTGGCAACTCCTGGGAAAGCAATCGCGGAGAGAATATATCCCTCTCCTCATGGATAGTTGTCGATCAGGAGCCTTCACTCTTTCCCCCTTTCGACCTCGTCATAGTTACCTCACTGACCGTCGCTTCCCTTGTCCGAGAGTATCTTCCCGCTGCAGATGTAACCATAAAGTGGCCCAATGATATCTACGTCTATGACAGAAAGATTGCAGGGATACTGATAGAGAATGAATGGGAAGGAAATAGACTAAGAGGCGCCATCTTCGGGATCGGTCTTAATGTTTATCAGAAAAAGTTCGTGAATGCACCCAATCCCACATCTATAGCTTTGGAAGTGGGGGATTCCAGCCTTCTTCCCGACCTACCAACCCTTTCCCTACAGCTCATCGACTATCTGCAGGCAGAGTACGAACGACTATTGAGCTGTCCACAAGACTCCAGAGAGCGCTACCACGAAATGCTCTATCGAAGGGATGGCAAGGCTCACCCCTTCGAAGAGCGTACAGTGCCCCCACGCTCTTTCAGGGCAACCATACTGGGTGTAGATCTCAACGGTAAACTACATCTTCGGGATGAAGAGAGCGGTGCCGAACTCTCTTACGCCTTCAAGGAGCTGGGCTACTATCTTCAAGGGCGTCCCGAGTACAAGCCCTAACCCCTTCCCGGCACTCTTCCTTATTCTTTATACTTTCCATTATCTCACTTTTAGAGCCCCTTGGCATTCATCGCTCAAGGGGTTCTGAGTATATACTCCCGTCAATTCATATTGCAATCACAGTGATGTTTGTTTGTAATTAACCTTAGTTTTTGGTTGAATACCCGGGTGTTTTGTAGGTTATTCATGGGCAAGAAAGATATTGGCAGAGGGTAGTGGAGCAAACTTAACTTGGTGATAACAGGTCGTTAACCCCTTTGTAATTCTGATTCTCGTACTTTGCGTCCGTTAAAAAGAAATACATGGAGAAGAATTTACTACGTAAACTATTTCTAATGGTCTTGGGTATCCTCATCCTGCTTCCCTGCCGGACTCTTGAGGCAAGTGAGTATAGGAGTATGGGTGATGCCGATGGTTGGCAGTTTGTACTTGCCATCAAGCCCCCCACAGAGCTTCAACTACGGAGTGCAGACAAGCATAGGTGGGGCAATGAAGTGGGATACTATAGAGCTCTCTTTGTGGATGCTTATGTCTCGAAAGAGGAAGTGGTGCCGGGAGATCCTAGGCGCCGTACGGTCATCGCTCAGCCCGGTATATACAATGCCGTGCTCCGTGTGGAGAAGGAGCTGCGAAAGCTCGAGAGAAGAGATAAGCTTACTAAGGATGAGGTCGCTGATGAATTCATCCACGTCCTCTTGGTTGCTATCGGTGCTCACGGGGCAGATACGGGAGGAAAGTTTGAGGAAGAGCTCGAACGCCGGCGCAAAGATACCGATGCTACCAGACAGCTCTTTCGGGAAGCTGCGGTGAAGTCTCTTTACTAGTCCCTTTTATTTACTTCATACTTAACTACTTTATGAATTTGAGGAACCTTTTCAGATCTCATGTCACCATGAGATCTGTACTATTCATGTGGCTATTGGCATGTCAGGTGGCAGCTGCCATGGCTCAAAAGAGCGCTACCATAACCGGTACAGTGCATGACGCTCATGGTCCCTTGGCGGGTGTCAATGTCCGTATCAAGGGCACGTCGGTCGGTACCATCACCGGAATGGAGGGTAGATTCTCTATCCAAGCATCTCCCGGTCAGGTATTACAATTCTCCTTTATAGGTTATTCTACCCATGAGCATCCACTCAAGGAGAGCGATAGGGAGCTCAAGATCCTACTTAAGGATGATGTGCAGACCATTGATGAGGTAGTAGTGACTGCCATAGGTATCAAACAGCAGAAGAAAAAGCTGGGATATGCCACAGAGCAGGTGGATGTCCAAGCTCTGAATCAGCCTGCATCAGTCAATGTGGGTACCGGTCTCTCAGGACAGATAGCAGGATTGACGGTCAATAATCCCACTGGGCTCTTCCAAGCTCCCAGCTTTGAGCTCCGCGGAAAGCAGCCACTGATAGTCGTGGATGGCATACCTATCAGTACCGACCTCTATGATATATCTGCAGAGAATATCGAGAGCATCAATGTGCTCAAAGGTACTGCTGCAGCAGCTCTCTACGGTTCTCGAGGTAAAGATGGAGCTATCCTGATCACCACCAAGCTGGCTAAGGAGGACGGATTGCAGGTGAATATCGGAGTATCCAGTATGTTCACTGCAGGGTTTACAGTATTTCCCGAGACACAGGGAGAGTTTGGTAGTGGATCCAACGGTAAGTATGAATTCTGGGATGGTGCCGACGGTGGTATTTCAGACGGTGATATGACATGGGGTCCCAAGCTGGATGGCAGAGACATACGTCAGTGGAACAGCCCTATACGCAATCTGGAAACCGGCGAAGTGATACCTTGGTGGGGAGATGTCGCAGGTACCATCTACAACGATCGCAGCAAATATGAGCGTGTACCGATACCCTGGACAGCACATGACAACCTCCGTGACTTCATGGGTACCGGTATTATAAGTAAGCTCAACTTCAGTGTGGCGAATAAGAGCAAGAAGTCCAACATTAACCTCAATGGAGACTTTGCTTACCAGAAGGGTCAAACTCCTCGTACGGCAGTCTATAATGGTGGGCTCAACTTTAATGCTCTCTTCAATCTCACCAATACTGTGTCGCTTACCTCCAACCTGTCGTACAACAAGGTTTACTCTCCCAATTATCCTCGCTACGGTTACGGTCCTCGCAATCACATGTACTCCATCATGCTTTGGATGGGTGATGATGTGGATGGGCAGGCTCTGAAGGAGCACCTCTACCGCCCAGATGCAGATGGTATTCGCCAAGCTAACTACAACTATGCTTGGTACAATAATCCCTACTTTGCGAAGATGGAATTGACTCAGCGTCACGACCGTAATACAGTCAATGGTCAGCTGAAGTTGGTTTGGGATATATTGCCGGAGCTTTCCTTCCAAGCTCGTACTTCGGCGAGATTGGTGGGGACATTCGAGGACATGGAGGTGCCTAAGTCGTATATGAACTATGGAGACTCTCGCGATGGTGATTATAAGATCTGGAATAATGAGGATCTTGATCTCAATTCTGACGTGCTCCTCTCCTATACTAAGCCGGTGAGTGCTGACTTCGGATTTACACTGAACGCCGGGGGAAGCTCTTTCTACAGACGCAATAAGGATCAGTTTCAGAGCTCCGATGGTCTCATAGTCCCGAAGGTGTACAACCTCGGCAATAGCAAAGGACCCTTGAAATCCACCAATTATCTGTCTGAGAAGGCAATTCTCTCGCTCTATGGATCTCTAAATCTGGATCTTTATGAGAGTCTCTTCCTGACATTCACAGGGCGCAACGACTGGTCCAGCACACTATCTCCTGAGCATAACTCCTACTTCTATCCCTCCATCTCTGCCAGCTTTGTGCCGGACAAGTATATTTCGCTGCCCTCATGGTGGGATTTCATCAAGATCAATGGAGCATGGGCGCAGGTGTCTAGTGACTTGGCACCCTATTCACTATCCCTGAGTTATGCACCCGATACCCCTTACGGTACTCTTCCCTCTGTGGTATATCCTATGCGTAAGGGCAACAAGATTGTGCTCCTAGACCCCAATATCTTGCCTCAGAAGACCACATCTCTGGAGTTTGGATTCTCATCATCATTCCTGAAGAATAGACTCTCTTTCGATATCGCATACTATCGTCTCCTGGATGAGAATAGTATCATAGAGCTACCTATATCTGATGCATCGGGATTCTCCTACCAACAGGTCAATGGCAACGAATACACCACGCGCGGACTGGAGCTGATCTTGAAGTCAGTGCCGGTCATCACTCCGGACTTCAGTTGGAATCTCTCCGCCAATGCCAGTTATTCCGTGACACGTCTTACGCAGATATATGGCGATCAAGAGAAGTTCGGTAACCTCAAATTGGGGGATAGACAAGATGCAATCTATGGTCAACAGTGGGAAAAGAGCGCTTCGGGCGACCTGATATTGGATGCTAAGGGTATGCCGATAAGGAGCAACTACAACTCTCTGATAGGCAATGTCAATCCCGACTGGCGCTATGGTCTGCACAATACTCTTAGGTATAAAGGCTTCACCATGGACATAGATATGGATGGTGCCATTGGTGGTACACTTATCTCTACTACCATTCAGAAACTGTGGTGGGGTGGTAGGCATCCTGAAAGTGTCATGTATCGTCAGGAAGAGTATGATCAAGGTGGCAAGCCCATATACGTTCCGGAAGGTGTCAATGTGGTATCCGGTGAGGTGAGCTACGATGCTGAGGGTAATATATCCTCTGACACTCGTCAGTATCGCCCGAATACTACTGCGGTGAACATCCAAACTTGGGCACAAAACTATCCCTACAAAGCGATAGTCCTTCCCTCCGAGAGCTCCAAGTTTGCCAATACATTCTCTCGTTCCTTCCTCAAGCTCAGGAGAGTGGCGCTGAGTTATGACTTCACCAAGGTATGGGATATTGATCCTCTGACAGGACTTCAAGTGAGTCTCTACGCCAATAACGTGTTTGTCCTCAAGAAGATGCCCTACCTAGATCCTGACTTTGGAGCCAGTGACGGTGGACTCCAAGACCCTTCTGCCCGATATATAGGGTTTAGTGTCAATATGAAATTCTAATACATGTCTCTACCCACACAGGAAATTATAAGCAATATGAGTCACAATAAAAGTATAGGGACTTTACTTTCAGTCCTACTATGTTCGTTTGTACTGGGATTTCTTCTGACAGGATGTGACCTCTCCAAGATGAACGTCAATCCCAATAATCCCTCAGACACCGAACCCTCGCTGCTACTCACCAGTCTATCTCTGAGGACTTTCAACTATGCTGAGCGAGCACCGGCGTATGCTGCACGTATGATCGTGGAGACTTCGGAGGAAAATCCTTACCAGACCTTCAAGTGGGGTAGGAGTGATTTCGGTATCTACTCTACCACCATCCTGAATGCAGGCAAGCTTAAAGAGATCGCAGAGGCACACAAGCATCATGGATATCGTGCCATTGCTCTCTTCTTGGAAGCATATTACTACTATAATCTTACTCTTACTTTTGGCGATATTCCATGCTCTGAAGCCAACAAAGCTGAAAGTGATCGCATATTTACTCCCCAATACGATACTCAGGAACAGGTCTTTGAGTCTATATTGGACAGGCTTCAAGAGGCAAATAGTCTCCTAGCATCCTCCACACAGACCATCGAGGGAGATATCATCTACGGAGGTGATCCTCTGAAGTGGCAACGACTTACCAATGCCTTTGCCCTCAGAGTCCTCATGACACTCTCTCACAAGTCTAAGGCAGGTAAGTACAATGTCCCGGAACTCTTCCGCAAGATAGCTACTTCCTCTCCCATCATGCTCAGTGCTGAGGACAATGGGCAGTATGTTCCCATAGATCAGCAAGGCAATAGATATGACTTCTTCAATAACTCCAGCTTCGGCTCTGGCATGTACATGTCATCTACCTTTACCGACTTGCTACGGAATCTGCGAGACCCCAGGCTCTTTGCATTTTGCACTCAAACCCCTGCTGCCAAGAGTGCCGGTAAAGCCATCGATGACTTTACTGCATACGACGGTGGAGATCCGACCATACCTTACAGTCTCGTCAATGAAAAGGTCACCCGCGGTGGCTGCTCCAAGCCGGCTCTCAGATACTATCGAAGTCCTACCAACGAGCCTTTTATCCTCATGGGCTACACCGAACAGCAACTTCTACTAGCCGAAGGTGTCGTTCGGGGATGGATATCCGGAGACGATAAGGCATATTATGATAGTGCCGTGAGGGCTTCATTTGATTTCTACGCTAAGTATTCATCCTTTGCAGGAGATCCCACCACTCAGGAGGTTCCCAAGTTGCTCTCGCCGGCAGCTGCAGACGCTTACCTTGCAGGAGCTGCAGCTTATAGCTCATCCATGCCTAAGGAAGATAAACTCAAGCTTATCCTGACCCAGAAGTATATACCCAACTATTTTCAGCCCTCTACGTGGATGGCATTTTATGAACATGTGCGTACCGGATACCCTGAATTCGCTATGTCAGAGGGGATGACTCTTCCTGCCAGGTTCATGTATCCCACAAGTGAGTACAACAATAATCTTGAAAATGTCACCACTGCTGTGGAGAGGCAGTTTGGCAAGGACAATGACAAGATCACCTCACGACCCTGGTGGGTACTTTGATACCATTCTGGTCAACTAATAATCTCTGAAAATATTACTCTTATGAAAAGGAACAGATTAGTGAATTTGGCTCTAGGAGCCATGACCATGCTCATCTCGTATACGGCTTTATCGGGTCAGACCGCTGCGCCTTCTCAGGATGCATATCTAAAGAGTCGTGAATATCAAGCATCTCTCGGGAAGTTGAAGTTTAGGAAGGATAGTACATTTCATATCGTTCAGTTTACTGATATACATTGGAACAACTCTCGACCGGACCTGATGCTGCCGGTACGCAAGTGTATGGAGTGTGTATTGGATGCTGAGCATCCTGACTTGGTTATCCTCACCGGAGATATCTTCACCGGAACACCCAATCGTGCAGTAGTGGATAGTGTCCTGGCGCCGATCATCGGCAGGAAACTGCAGTGGGCGGTGACCTTCGGTAATCACGACGACGAGCAGGATATGACTCGGGAGCAACTCTATGAATACCTCTCCACTCTTCCCGGCAACCTCACCTCTACAGTAAAGGGTATCTCCGGCGTAACGAACTATATCCTGCCTGTCACCGGCAACGGCTCGGACAGGATCGCTTCAGCTATATACGTCTTCGACAGCCACGCCTATAGTGCTGCAGAGGCCACAAAGGGCTACGACTGGATCAAGCGTGATCAGATTCGGTGGTACGAGTCCTGCAGCCGCTCACTCACACAGGCAAATGGAGGAAAACCGTTGCCTGCTCTGGCATTCTTCCATATTCCACTGCCCGAGTACAATTATGCAGCCCAAGATGAAAAGAGCCTCCTCATCGGTACTCGCAAAGAGAAGTCTTGCGCTCCCGTGGTGAATAGTGGTCTCTTCACTGCGCTTTTGGATGTCGGAGATGTGATGGCGACATTCGTGGGTCACGACCATGTGAATGACTACCTCACACTATACAAAGGAATCGTCCTAGGCTATGGACGATTCACAGGTGGCAATACTACCTATCATGATATCCCGGGTGGCAATGGCGCCAGGGTAATTATCCTCAAGGAGGGAAAGAGAGATTTCCGCACCTACGTCCGTTTACGTTCAGGAAAGGTCAAGGATGACCTCCGACTCGTTGGGGATTTGATTATGCCTTAATCACCAGTAAAACATATTTAACTTACTATCTCTTTCTGAGTCCTCTGCACCCCAATCCGGGGTTGCAGGGGACTTGTTTTTTCCGGTATTCGGAGAACTTTATTTATTCTGCCCATGGATTAATATAGGGCTCAGCATTCTGAAAAGAAGTAGTCCCCCTCATGACGTTTATCTTGCCTTTCCCCGGTCCCGCAAAATCCATAAAAAACAGCTACTGAAAATAGCTGCTCGTTTATCTTCATAATTGGCTGATTCTTAGCGACTTGAAGAATGGAGATAATTACGCCGCCTTTCGTTTTACAAAAAGGCGGCGTAATCCCAAAATTAGTCGGACGTTTTTTTTGAATTACCCCGCCTTTTGTTTTTGATGCTTGTCATCTCCTTAAAGGGATACCTTTCTTTCTTCTCTTTCTTCGTCAGATGCCCATCCCGTCAATATGAGAATTAGCCGTGATTCGAAAGTCTGAAGATCATAAGGTTAGTCGGATTATTTGGGTAAATTTGATCAGAAAGATTCTAACTTACTTTTACAACTCGTGAAATGAGAAAAATGATGATGGTGGGCTTGATGCTTTCCGCGCTTTGTGCATGTAGTGGCAGTAAATCCGATAGTTCCTCGGCTACCCAATCCGGACTAGATACGGTCATAGTGAATTCTCAGAACGTTTCTTCTGCTGATGTAGAGAGTTCGGAGGAGTCAGAGTCTCTCAATGATATTAGATTTAAGGGCTGGACGTCGAAAGAATATCTCGATAATCCATATATCTATGCTCTCAGGGATTACTTCAATGAATATCTGGCGGGTAGGGTCAATAATCCCTCACTTGATCCCTACAAGAGTGCAATCAAGGGGAAATTTGTTATAGCAGATTCCAATGATTTCATTCTTGGAGGTCTCTTACTCAAAGTGATTTTTCTCGATATGCCCGATAGGATTTTCTCCGGCTGGGTATACAGTGATGTAGACGAACAGAGTGAAACGGTCACAGGATATGAGGTGAGGGATGTCAAAATCGAGGACGACAAGACGGAATTCACCCGTGAGAGAATCTTGGAACTGGTCAAGGAGCATCCGGAATTGAAGCTCTTCTGATTTGTCTCTTCATGTATGAACTTGAAGTTCGAGTTCACGCTTCGCACTAACCGGGCGATCCGGAGTCGGAGTAGGGGGATTTTCGTACTTTTGTGGCACCTAAGCCGATCGGAGATCCGTTAGGGTTTTGCTCCGGTCTTCATCGAAGATTGCCTTTTTCCTTAACTGATGCGTATAGATATATTGACGGTTCTTCCTGAGATGATTGAGGGGTGTGCACACACATCCATCCTTAAACGTGCTCAGGAGAAGGGGCTTGTGGAGATTCATCTCCACAATTTGCGCGACTATACCACCAATAAGTGGAGGAGGGTGGATGACTATCCCTTTGGTGGTGAAGCAGGCATGGTGATCCAGATCGAACCCGTGGATCGTGCGATTTCGGCTCTGAAGTCCGAGCGATACTATGATGAAGTGATCTACACTTCTCCGGATGGGGAGCAGTTTTCACAGCCTCTTGCCAACGAACTTTCCCTCCTGCACAATATCATCATCCTCTGTGGGCATTACAAGGGGGTGGATCAGCGGATTCGGGAGCACCTCGTTACTCGGGAGATTTCTGTAGGGGATTATGTCCTGACGGGTGGAGAACTGCCTGCGGCGATGATTGCCGATGCTGTAGTGAGACTTCTGCCGGGAGCTATTGGCGATGAGCAGAGTGCTCTTAGTGACTCCTATCAGGATGGCTTGCTATCTCACCCCGTATATACACGACCTGCGGAGTATAAAGGGTGGAAAGTGCCTGAGGTACTTCTCTCCGGGCATGCCGAAAAAATAGCTTCCTGGAGGATGGAGCAGGCGGTGCAGCGAACCCGTAAGTTGAGACCTTACCTACTTAAGGAGAATCAAGGTGTGGAGGAATAGTCCTTATCAGTCACGAAAGAAATAGAAGAGAATAATAATATATTGACTAAGACAGTATGCTGGAAAAGATATTGATCATAGACTTCGGATCGCAGACGACACAGCTCATCGGTAGACGTGTCCGTGAGATGAATGTCTACTGCGAGATCGTCCCCTACCATCACCTGCCGGAGAGCATGGAGGGCATCCGGGGCATTATCCTCTCCGGGAGTCCCTTTTCGGTCAACCAGCCTGATGCCTTCAAGATTGACTTGAAATCGCTGGTAGGTAAGCTCCCGTTGCTTGGAATCTGCTACGGTGCTCAGCATTTGGCAGATACATTTGGTGGCAAAGTGGAGGCAAGCGATACCCGAGAGTTTGGGCGAGCCAGAATGAAAGTCTCAGACTCTGAGGATAGGTTGCTCCGCGGAATCGAGGATGAGTCCCAAGTGTGGATGTCGCACGGAGATACCATTACGAAGTTGCCCGAGGGATTTACAGTAATAGCAGGTACGACAGATGTGCGAGTGACAGCCTTCAGAGTTGAGGGTAAGGATGCTTGGGGTGTGCAGTTTCATCCCGAGGTGTACCATACGAAGTGTGGCAATCAACTCTTGAAGAACTTCTTGGACATTACCGGTATTGCGCAAAACTGGACGCCTGCTTCCTTTGTGGAGACCGTGGTGGCTCAGCTCAAGGAGCAGCTTGGGGATGATAAGGTCCTCCTAGCACTCTCAGGTGGCGTGGACTCCTCAGTGTGTGCCGCACTGCTTAACCGTGCTATAGGAGATCGCCTCACCTGTATCTTTGTGGACCATGGTTTGCTCCGCAAGAATGAGTATGAAGAGGTCCTCGCCGACTATGAGCATATGGGGCTCAACGTGAAGGGTGTGAATGCCAGAGACTATTTCTATGAAAGATTGGCAGGCGTCACAGATCCGGAACGTAAGCGCAAAATCATAGGACAGGGATTCATCGATGTATTCGAGGAGGAGGCTGCCAAGATTGAAGGTGTGAAGTGGCTGGGTCAGGGGACCATCTATCCGGATGTGATAGAGTCTCTATCCATCACCGGGACAGTGATCAAAAGCCATCATAATGTAGGAGGACTGCCTGAGAAGATGAACCTCAAGCTTGTGGAACCCCTGAGACTGCTCTTCAAGGATGAGGTGCGCAAGGTGGGCTTAGAGCTGGGGATGAGTCCTAAGCTGATCCACCGACATCCCTTCCCCGGTCCGGGCTTGGGGATACGTATCGTGGGAGATATCACTCCGGACAAGGTGCGTATCCTGCAGGAGGCTGATGACATCTACATGAGCCGTATGCGTGAGTGGGGGCTCTACGATAAGGTGTGGCAGGCAGGTGCCATACTCTTGCCTATCCGATCTGTAGGTGTGATGGGAGATGAACGAACCTATGAGAACGTTGTGGCTCTCAGGGCAGTGACTTCCCTCGACGCCATGACCGCAGATTGGGCTGATCTTCCCCGAGAGTTTCTGGCTCAAGTGTCCAACGAGATCATCAATAGAGTAAAAGGTATCAACAGAGTGGTCTACGATATTAGCTCCAAACCGCCTGCCACGATAGAGTGGGAGTAGGTCTGAAGGATCTACACTACACCCGGTCTCCCGGACCAATAGGATAAATATGTGAACCCTAAGGGCTCTACTACGCTCTAAATCAACAAAAAAGAGTATCTTTGCGAATGATTTACTCAGAGGGAGGTCATTCATTGTCCTCCTTTTTTCACTGAACATGTCCCGTGAGGAAAAGTGAGGTGCCGGAGTGTCGAGCGAGTGTTAAGCTGTAAAAGCATTTATATAACCCACAAACAATTTCAACTGAGTTATGACTAAAGCGGAAGTTGTCAACGAGATTTCAAAACGTACCGGTATAGAGAAGAAAATTGTACTTGAGTCCATTGAGTGCTTCATGGATGTGGTCAAGGAATCTCTCATTGATGGCGAACATGTGTACCTACGTGGTTTCGGTAGCTTTATCATCAAGCAGAGAGCTCCGAAGACTGCGCGCAACATATCTAAGAATGTGACGATCCAGATCCCCTCACGAAAGATTCCGGCATTCAAGCCTTCAAAGGCGTTCTCCGGAATGATTGAGGATTGACGAAGTCAAGTGAGAACCTATAGTTATTTATAAACCATTTAATATTACAGCTATGCCAAGCGGAAAAAAGAGAAAAAGGCATAAGATGGCCACACATAAGCGTAAAAAGAGATTGAGAAAGAATAGACACAAGAAGAAAAAGTAAATCTCCGAAGTGTCAATCGTACATCGGAACCGGTGATACGAGAATTCGTAAAGCAAGAACAGACCGATGTTGGGGTATCGTGAGAACCTGAAAACGGAAGTCTGTTCTTTGTAATTTCAATCCATTTAATACGCAGCTGTGTGAAAAGTGAAATAATCATTGATGTCCAGCCCAAAGAGGTATCTATAGCAGTCCTTGAAGATAAGCGACTCGTGGAGCTTCAGAGGGAGAAGCAGAACATCGCCTACTCAGTGGGAGATATCTATCTGGGTAAGGTAAAGAAGGTGATGCCGGGGCTCAATGCAGCGTTCGTAGACATAGGACATAAGAAAGAAGCTTTTCTACACTACCGTGACTTGGGAGCTGCCTTCCTGACTTCCCAAAGCTTCTTGGCAGCTCAAGCCAAGTATGGGAAAAACTTTGATCCCACTCTCGTCAAGACTGAGAAGGAGATAGAAAAAGATGGGGCTATTGCAGATAGGCTCCAGGCAGGGGATCGCGTGATGGTCCAGATCACCAAAGAGGCGATATCTACCAAGGGTCCCCGACTGACCGGTGAGCTCTCCTTTGCGGGGCGCTATCTGGTCCTGATACCCTTCTCGGACAAGGTTTCTGTATCTCAGAAGATACGTAATGCTGAAGAGCGTAACCGCCTCAAGCAATTGATCCTGAGCATCAAACCCAAAAATGTCACCGTGATCGTCCGTACTTCTGCCCAGGGTGCGAAGTCAGCTGAGCTGGATCACGAGATACGTTCTCTTGTGAAGAAGTGGGAAAATACCGTTGCCAACCTGAGCAAGAAGAAGGATAACCTCCTCTTCGAAGAGTCGAGTAGAGCCATGAGTCTCTTGCGCGATACGTACAACTCCGACTTCAAAGAGATCTACGTCAACGACAAGTCCATGACGGGTGAGATCACAGAGTATATAGAGCTCATCGATCCGGGGAATGGCAGTATTGTCCACTACTACGATGGCAAGGCACCCATCTTTGACCACTTCGACATCACTAAGCAGATCAAGCATCTCTTCGGCAAGACCGTCACTTACAAGAGTGGGGCATACCTGATCATAGAGCAGACGGAGGCTATGCACGTGATAGATGTCAACAGTGGCAATAGAGCAAAAGGAAGCAAACAGCAGGAGGACACTGCCATCGATGTGAACCTCTCTGCTGCAGAGGAGATCGCCCGTCAGCTTCGCCTCAGAGATCTTGGGGGTATCATCGTGATAGACTTCATAGATATGGGTGTGGCAGCCAATAGGCAGAAGCTCTTCGAGCAGATGAATGAGTATATGCGTTCTGACAGAGCCAAACATAGTATACTGCCCATTTCGAAGTTTGGTCTCATGCAGATCACGCGCCAGCGAGTTCGTCAGGCTATGACGATAGAAACCGAGGAGAAGTGTCCCAGCTGTCTGGGAACAGGGCATGTCAAGCCTACCATATTCTTTACGGATGAGCTGGAAGAGAAGATCAAGTTCCTAGTTACGAATCAGGGTATCAAGAAGTTTGACTTGCATATCCATCCTTATGTTGCTGCATTTGTCACCAAGAAGAAGAGCCTAGTATCTCTAGGCTCCTCCCTCCTCTCTAAGTGGAGAAATACCTATGGTAAGGGGGTCAATGTGATCTCCGACCAATCCATGGGGATGCTGGGATATGAGTTCATTGACTCTGATGGCAATGAACTCTCCCACGTGCTGGAAGAGGAGCCTGAGACGAAGGAGAAAGAGTAGTACAGAAGAAAATCAATCATTTCCGGAGAGGGTGTCTAGCATAGGTATAGGCACCCTCTCTAATTTTTCCTCCGGGGATTAAAGCTTGATATCTATTCCTTAATTCCGCAAGGTGAGTATTCAGGTTATGCGGAAGGCTCCAATTACT
>X289_Eastern_Grey_Kangaroo__coassemble_95_pt1 | contig 63121 bp, 42 predicted proteins | sample X289_Eastern_Grey_Kangaroo__metabat2_low_PE_002 | metagenome-assembled genome bin X289_Eastern_Grey_Kangaroo
AGGGTTGATCGCAGCTTTGAATCAAATTACTCTTTATTCAATATCTAAAACTAACACTGGTGAAACGACCTATTTCTTTCAGCCTCTGGGCTGTAGTATCCCTCTTGGGATTCTGTCCAACACCTATCATTGCCTTTGCAAACAATGCACAATCCACTCTTGCGACGCAGCAGTCGCAATCAGTGACCATTACGGGGAAAGTGCAAGACACTCACGGTGAACCGCTTGTCGGAGTCCGTATTCAGGAGAAAGGAAGTACCACAGGTACCATCACGGACATTGACGGGAACTTCAAGCTTCGCATATCCAAACTCGGAGCGGTCATCGAGGTCTCTTACATCGGATTCACTCCTCAGAGCATTACCGTAAATTCCGTTACCCCCCCCCTAATAATCCTTAAGGAAGAGAGTACCGCCCTCGATGAAGTGGTCGTCACGGCGCTCGGGATCAAGCGCCAAGAGAAGGCACTCTCCTACAATGTCCAGAAGGTCGGGGGAGAGCTGCTCACCCAGGTAAAGAATACCAACTTCGTCAACTCCCTCAGCGGAAAGGTAGCCGGCGTCAATATCCAAACCGGTGCAGCGGGAGTGGGAGCTGCCACGAAGGTGGTGATGCGTGGTGCCAAGAGTATCGCCGGAAACAATAATGTCCTCTATGTGGTGGATGGGATGCCTATCGGGAATCCCAACAACAGCACCTCGGGAAGTCCCTTCGAGGCTACGGGCGGAGGCAGCGGAGAAGGGATCTCGGACTTCAACCCCGAGGATATAGAATCCATCTCAGTACTTACGGGTCCCTCGGCTGCGGCACTCTACGGAGCAGCAGCGGCAAACGGTGTGATCCTGATCAATACCAAGAGAGGAAAGGAGGGTAGACTCTCCGTGAATGTATCCACGTCTGCAGAGATGCTGACACCCTTCATCGCACCGAAGTTCCAGAATAGATATGGTCACGCCAAGGGGGATGAACGAAGCTGGGGAGAGCTGATGACGAATCCGCCTCACTTCGACCCCATGGACTTCTTCAATACAGGAAGCACCTATACCACTGCCGTGAATGCGAGCATGGGGACTGCCAAGAATCAAACGTTTATATCCTTCGCTTCGACCAACTCTAAGGGGATAGTCCCCACAAGTGGTTATTACCGTTACAACTTCTCCGGACGTAATACCGCCAACTTTCTTGACGACAAACTCCACTGGGACATGAGTGCGAACCTGGTCCTTCAGGGTCAACAGAACATGTTCTCCCAAGGAGGATATGGCAACCCGCTGCTTACTCTTTACCTCTTTCCCCGGGGAGACAACTTTGAGGATATCAAGGTCTTTGAGAGATACAACCCCCTTCGCAACATCTCCGAACAGTACTGGCCCTATGGCGGAAAGATAGGTATCATCACTGCCGAAAACCCCTATTGGATCATCAACAGGGAGCTCTTTGAGACGTCCCGAAAGAGGTATATGTTCTTCAGTAATCTTACCTACGACATCACTCCTTGGATGAACCTCTCCGGTCGTGTGCGTATAGACAACACCTACTCCAACAGCACCAAGAAGCTGTATGCCTCCACTACGGAAACACTCTCTCCCGGTACCAAGGGTACCTATACACGAGGGCTGGAGGAGTATGCACAGACCTACGCTGATCTTATGCTGAATATCAATAAGGGATTTGGCGAATATGAGAGAGATGGCTCTACACTTGACCTCCTCACTCTTAGTGCCAACTTGGGTTCCAGCTACGAGGATTACCTTACTTCAGGTGTGGGTATAGGAGGAAGACTCACCTTGATACCCAACCTCTTCAGCGCCCCCAACCTTATCACAAGCCAGCAAGGAAGTGGGGAGACTCATGCTCACACCCGTAATGTGGCACTCTTCGGAAGTGCCGAGCTCGGATATCGGAACTGGCTCTATCTCACTCTCACTGCACGTAACGACTGGCCCTCACAGCTCGTGAACTCCAAGGAGCCTTCAGTATTCTATCCTTCCATAGGGATATCGGACGTGATCTCTCAGATGGTAGATCTCCCGCGATGGATCAACTTCCTGAAGGTACGAGGATCGTATACTGAAGTGGGTTCGCCCATTAGCTTTACAGGATTGACTCCCGGGACTGTGACCTATGAGATCAAGGGAGGATCATTGACTCCCATAAGTACTTATCCCTTCCCTGACTTTAAGGCTGAGCGGACAAAGAGCTATGAAGCAGGACTGAATGCCAAACTATTCGGCAACAGATTGCATATAGATGCCACACTGTACCACTCGAATACCTACAATCAAACATTCCTCTCCAAGCTTCCGGAGACTTCGGGATACACGGGATTCTATGTGCAGGCAGGGAATGTTCGCAACAGAGGGATAGAACTATCTGTAGGCTATGAGGACAGTTATCTCCAAGAGAGTCCCAATACAATAAGTGTATCTTCCTATCTCACCTTTACCCGTAATGTGAACAAGATCCTGGGACTTGTGGACTCTTACAAGAATCCTATCACGGGAGAATCTTTCTCCTTGAGTAAGATCAATGATAACGTGCGGGTGAATGGATCCATGGGAGATATCACAGCCAAAGGTATTCTCCTGAGGGATGAAGCCGGTAAGCTCGTAAGCAATAAGGATGGAAGCCGATTCGAGATAGATAAGTCGCAGCTCATACTTATGGGTAACAGTGATCCGGACTTCTCCATGGGATGGCGCAATGATATCTCGTTCAGAGGTCTCAATATGGGGTTCTTGATCAATGGAAGATTCGGAGGAGTAGTGCAGAGCAATACGCAGATGTATCTCAATACCTACGGTGTCAGCGAAGAGAGTGCTCTGGCACGTGATGCCGGTGGTGTGCTGGTTGATGGCGAAAGGTATGATGCACGCAAGTACTATGAATCCATCCATGAACTGATGAGCTACTACACCTACGATGCCACGAATATAAGACTGCAGGAAGCAAGCCTGAGCTATACGCTTAGAGGTAAGTATCTTGGTGATCATATCAAGGGTATCACACTCTCACTCATCGGTAAGAACTTGCTGATGTTCTACAACAAAGCTCCCTACGACCCTGAAGTGGCTGCCAATACGAAGAGCGCACAGTATACCTCTGAGTTCTTCATGGTACCCAGCCTTCGCAGCTTGGGTGTGAGCCTTAAGATTAATCTCTAACAAACACTAGACTGACACAAATGAAAAAGATATTCCTGACACTACTTCTCTTGGTCCCCATGGGTATAAGCTCATGCACTAAGGGTTATGTGGATATCAATAAGAATCCCCTCTATCCGGGAGATGAAGAAAAAGAACGTGATGGTGTAGCTGCCGGTGCATACTTCACCAACTTTCAGAAGAAAGTCATGCCTACACGTGCTTCGGGAGAGAGTACAGACCTTCCCAATGAGTATCAAGTCTCCATCAATCTTGCAGGAGACAACTGGGTCGGATACTTTAGTCCCGTATTCGGTAATAAGTGGAACGGAGGAGTAAACTTCACTACTTACAATATGCTCGAAGGATGGGTAAACTATTCTTTCAGCACAGTATATACCGGGATAGTTAACCCTTGGCTTCAGATACTTCAACAGACTCATACCAAAGAGGTAAAGGGGAGTGAAGTGACTTATGTCAAGAAATCTCTTGCAGATCAGGCAGTCTTCTCTGTAGCACAGATCATTAAGATCATGGGACTCCATAGAGCTACGGATATGTTCGGACCCATACCTTATCTGGGAATAGGCAAGGGAGATCTGACAGTAGCTTATGATTCTCAAGAGGTGATATACAAATCATTCTTTGAAGAGCTTCAGACAGCTGTAAACACTCTCCAAGAGTATCAGCGTAATGGTGCAGCTACCATCGAGGCCATCAAAGACTTTGATGCAATATACTTCGGAGATGTACCCAAGTGGATGAAGCTTGCCAACTCCCTAATGCTACGGCTGGCTGTAAGAGTACGATATGTGGACCAAGCCTTGGCACAGAAGTGGGCTTCTCAGGCTCTTACCAATCCCGGCGGAGTGATGGAGTCTGCAGAGGATGCTGCCAAGCTTAACTCCACATCTGAGAGACCCTTCATCAACTCTCTGGAGCTTCTCTGGAATGGTTATTCCGACTGCCGTGTGGGTGCTACTATAGCTTGCTACATGTCCGGATACTCAGACCCTAGGGTTCCGAAGTATTTTGCCAAATACCCCAAGGATCCGGATGCATTTACTCTGAAAGCTGTCCGCACGGGGATATACGTCAGTACTGCTCCGGATACCTATCTGAACTATTCTATTCCAAATGTACAAGAGAATACTCCTGTGTACTGGATGCGTCCTGCTGAAGTCTACTTCTTACGTGCAGAGGCGGCTCTCTTCCACCTCACTCCGGGCAATGCCGAAGAGCTCTACAAGAAAGGTATCCAATCCTCGTTTGATGAATATGGAGTCTCTAGCAAGGACTATATCACCTCGCCATCCCGTCCTACTGCATACCGAGACGGCAAGAACTCTGCATTCGGTGCTCCTGCACCTTCCTCGGTCTCGGTACGTTGGTCCGATGCTTCCGGTGATGAAGAGAGACTGGAGAAGATCATTACCCAGAAGTATATCGCACTCTATCCTGACGGACAGGAAGCATGGACCGAATGGAGACGTACCGGATATCCCAAGCAGATAACTGCATATACCAACCGCACTACGGCTGCAGCAGGGAATGTACTTGACTCCGATGGGTATAAGAATGGAGTCCGACGCTTACCCTTCCCCCGCAGTGAATACGATGGTATCAATAAGGAGAATGTTACCAAAGCTGTCTCCTTACTCTCCTCAGGTATTGATGATAGCAATGCTCATCTCTGGTGGGATGCTAATCCTCTCCTGAAATAAAGTATTCTAGACTTTTGAATATGACTAAACACAAACTTACCAAGACAATGATGAGACATAATATAATAGGTACCATCTTCGGACTATTCTTAGGGCTGACGATCTTCTTCTCTTGTAAGAATGAAGTCTCTCCGATAGTCCCTGATACGCCGGACGTTCTCTCCCAGTTACGTGAGCGAGACATGAAGAAGTGGGCTGAAGAAAGAGACTTGCAGAAGAAACAAGACGAGAGTGATGCTGCTTGGAACAAAAGGGTCTCAGAGATGTACGATGCCTACTATGCTGCACTTCGAGCTTACAAGAAGAGTGATCACAGAATTGTTTATGGCTGGTTCGGTGGTTGGGATGCCAATCCAGATGTGCCGGCCTCATCCCTCGTAAACTTACCTGATTCCGTGGATGTCGTGTCAATTTGGGGAGGGACTCCCGCCTTTGATGAGAATAGCCCCAAAGCTCTTGATCTCAAGTATGCTCAAGAGGTCAAGGGATTAAGAGTACTTCTCTGCTGGCAGACAGGCTCTAGTGGCTTAGGACTCCAAGGAGGAGTTGAAGCTTTCAACGAAAGACACAAAGGCAAGAATAGTACAGAAAAGGCAATAGCCTACGCACAGGAGCTGACAGAATTCATCAAAAAACATAATCTCAATGGCTATGATATTGATTGGGAGCCTAATGTAGGTGACCACGGAGGTGGATGCCATAACCTCTATCGCAACTGCGATGGTCCTGGAAGTGACACTGCTCCTATCAGAGCGTTCGTCAAAGAGATGGGTAAAAACTTTGGACCCAAACAGGAAACAGACTACGATCCCAGAGGTACAGGCACGCTCTTCCTCTTTGATGGGGAGGTCAGAGATATGGCAAATAGATTTGGAGATCTTGGAGACTACTTTGATTACTTCCTCAATCAGAATTATTACTCTTCAAATCCCAACCATGAGTTTGGTAGTGCCACTGTAGCGAAAATCAAGGGATGGAACTGGAAAAAATATGTGATGTGTGATGAGTTCGAAAAGGATGGAGAGCACGGTGGTGTATGCGGTGGACAGGGAGGACTTACCTGTGCTCAATATAAAGCCACAGTGATTAGGGACAGGAATTACGGTGGCTGGGGTGCCTACCATATCGAGTTGGAATCCAAGTGGAACTACCGTAATGTCCGCAGTGTGACTCAGATCATGAACCCCTCCACAGGGATACATCCTGATCCAAATTTGATTGACGATATTCTGAAAGAAAAATAACTCCATGAAACAGTTTATAATATCTTATTTACCATTTATCCTTTTGATTGCCACTGCGATCACCTCATGCCGGAACTTGGAAAAAGTCGCTCCTGGACCCGAGATTCAGATGGTATACATTAATGACTTTTTGGGAAAGCCTCAGAAAAGCTTCTCTGTGGATGAGAGTGGAGGCTCAACCTCCTTCCTACCCCGTATCTCTAATCCGATGCAGACCCCCGTGGATTTGATAGTTTCTGTAGATGATGAAGCTTTGAAGAGCTACAACAAAGAGAATAATACCCAGTTTGCACAACTTCCGGCAGAAACATATGATCTAGTACTTCTATCCAAGAGTGGTGAAGTCCTTGAGAAAGGTAAAGAGATCAAGTTATCCCTCGCTGCCGGAGAGTATGGCAGGGAAATAAATGTTCAGGTAACAAAGATGTCCAAAACTGTCACCGGAAAAGACGGGACATCAGAGGAAGAACCTCTACCCACATTTCAGAATTTTGCGATTCCCGTAAGTATCAAGTCTGTTGCCGGAAATAATGTTTCTTCGCAAGCTAATGCCAGATCCGGTATACTTCTCATTAATCGTAAGTTTACTGCCAAGGCTGCTCATTTTTCCGGAGGCGGTGCGTGGTTCTGGTATCGTGTAGACAAAGGTGATAGTGATGAACCCTTACCAGAGGATATCCCATGGAAACAATGGACCTATCAAGTATTTGTACGATTCGACAGAATAGGTGATGGTAACATTGGATGGACTTGGAATAATAGGCGTAAGAATGGCGAAGAGTGGGGTTACCACTGTCTCTATGGTCCCAAGGGATTTACAATGTTCACCTCTGCTGGCAAGTTGGGCTTTAACCAGAAAGGATACGAAGACTTTGAGTTCAAGCCCAATCAATGGTATCACATGGCTATGACCTCTGACGAAAAGGAAGATGGCAAAACGGAAGTACGGTACTATATAGACGGAAATCTGGCTCTCTCTGTGAACCTTGCAGGTCACAGCCAAGGTTGGTATCGAGCCTTCCTCGGTAACAGCGCCTTCAAAGGCTATATTAGAGACTTCAGGGTATGGACCAAAGCTTTGACACAAGGTGAGATTAATGAAACCATGTGGGCAGTTAATCCTGAAAGTGAGGGTCTTGAGCTTTACATGCCCTTGGATGGAAACTTTGATAACAAGATCCCCGGAAAGGAGAATTATTGGATCATTGGCAGTAAAGGGACAGCTCGATTCGATAGTTCTTTCACATTCCCGGAAGAAAAGAATTGAGCATAGTTCGCAAATACTTTTTATTGATTATAAGTGCAAAGCATGAAAGCCAAACATATAGTATCCATGCTCCTACCTGTGGCAATCCTCCTGGGAGGATGCGCCATGGAGCCGAGAGTATTGGAGTTTGATGATACATACACTCCGAAAGCCCCCACCCCGGGCAAGCGTGACCCTCTCCCCAAGATAGACGTCTATCACACCTACTTGTATACCCCGAGCGACCGTGCCGAAATCCCGGTAGAGGTAGCATATGACGACCAAAGAGCCGTTAAGGAGATCTCCCCGATACCGGAACAGTCTCTCAAGCTCAAGACCTCCATACCCGCTTCTGCAGACCTCAACGTGGAGATCAGCCTGATGACCGCAGAGAATAGTCCCAAGGACTATCCCTCCACGGTCAAGGGGACCACGATGATCCTCCCCCTAGCTTGCTACAGCATGAGTGCCAAGGAGGTGACCATCTCCAAGGGTGCCAAGGATGCACCCGAAGTGAAGATATCCTTCAATGCCGAGGAGTTCAAGAAGCTCGACATGACCAAGGATTATATCGTCCCACTGGTATTTTCGGTCAAAGGCGATGATAAGGTGATCATCCACAACAATTGGATCCTCTCCTTCAAAGTGTCCGAAAAGAAAGAGCTTCCCGAAGGTCCCAATGTAAGGCTCCTGGACTTGGATAAAACCCTCGAAGGGAAGGTAATTCAAGGCAACGACCTCTCCTTTGCGTCCAATGTCCGGGCGGATCGTCTGAACCTCCTCAACGACGGACAGACCGGAAACTCTTGGTATATCCAAAAGGGTGAAGGAGCGGTCCTGAAGATCCTCTTCCCCAAGACCAAGGTCAAAGGATTCGGGCTTCACATCAAGGACTACAAATCCATGCGCGAGATGAAGGTCCAAGCCTCTGCCAATCACGGCGCCAAATGGTACTCACAAGGTAAGCTCACTGCCATGCCGGACCGGGTGGATGAGCTGCACATAGCCTTCATTAAGCCCCTCGAAATTGACGGGATTGAGCTCTCAGAGTTCGTACCCATCAACTCGTCCGGCTGGATGGATATCGACGAGGTCTATGTAATAGCCGAAGAGTGATCTACTCGAGAAATATATAATCTTTTCATAGTGAAGAGAGGGGAGAGCCGACGAGAGTCAAGGGCGCTCCCCTCTCGTTTTGAGCAGGATCCCGGTGAGCACGCTTCCACAAACCAATTAGGATATCTCCGGAAAGATACCGTCTTTCAGTTTGAAAAGATACCGTCTTTCAGCTTGAAAAGATAGTATGTTTATGTTTGAAAAGATAGTATCTTTCCGATCACAAACATACCGTCTTTCCAAACCTAAACATACCGTCTTTCCAAACCTAAACATACCGTCTTTCCAAACGCATTCCGGTTACTACGTCTTGGAAGACTCTTTACCATTCCTGCGTGAACCGGAATCTCCTTAGTGACAAAGACTTTTCAATCGGGTTGCATTATCCTAAATTTATTTACCTTTGTCACTGATAAGACGACCTGCCTAAGACTATTTTACTATGATGTAGTGGTCACTTCAAGGAGGGTTGATCGCAGCTTTGAATCAAATTACTCTTTATTCAATATCTAAAACTAACACTGGTGAAACGACCTATTTCTTTCAGCCTCTGGGCTGTAGTATCCCTCTTGGGATTCTGTCCAACACCTATCATTGCCTTTGCAAACAATGCACAATCCACTCTTGCGACGCAGCAGTCGCAATCAGTGACCATTACGGGGAAAGTGCAAGACACTCACGGTGAACCGCTTGTCGGAGTCCGTATTCAGGAGAAAGGAAGTACCACAGGTACCATCACGGACATTGACGGGAACTTCAAGCTTCGCATATCCAAACTCGGAGCGGTCATCGAGGTCTCTTACATCGGATTCACTCCTCAGAGCATTACCGTAAATTCCGTTACCCCCCCCCTAATAATCCTTAAGGAAGAGAGCACCGCACTGGATGAAGTGGTCGTCACGGCACTCGGGATCAAGCGCCAAGAGAAGGCACTCTCCTACAACGTCCAGCAAGTAAGTAGCGAACTACTCACCCAAGTGAAGGATCCGAACTTCATCAACTCCCTGAACGGAAAGGTGGCAGGAGTCAATATCAATGCATCCTCGGTGGGTGTCGGTGGAGCCACTCGTGTAGTCATGCGCGGTCCCAAGTCCATCAGCGGGAGCAACCAAGCTCTCTATGTGATAGACGGGGTACCTGTCTTCAATACGAACAACGGTATCGTCACGGGAGGTCGCTATGGAATGGCTGCAGGTGGCGAAGGTATCTCGGACATTAATCCCGATGATATCGAGAGCCTGAGCGTACTCAGCGGTCCGGCGGCTGCAGCACTTTATGGATCAAGCGCTGCCCAGGGAGTCATCATGATCACTACGAAGAGGGGGAAGCAGGGTATCCTGAAAGTAAGTCTCTCGAACAGTACCCAATACATGACTCCTTTCGTCTCTCCACGCTTCCAGACCCGGTATATCAACCTCCCCGGAGAGACCTCTACATGGAGCATGACACCCGGGGAAAGCCCTTTCGGGACGTATAATCCTCTTGACTTCTTCAATACAGGTACCAATATCTCCACCACAGTATCTCTCACAACCGGTACGGAGAAGAATCAGACATACTTCTCTGCAGGTGCGACGAACTCCGGGGGTATCGTGCCTCACTCTCGGTACGATCGATACAACTTCACGTTTCGGAACACCACTTCCTTCCTCCAAGATAAAGCCAAACTGGACTTTAGTCTGAACTATATCCAGCAGAGCTCCAACAACATCAGCGGGGGACAAGGTGAATACATGAACCCCATCCTACCCGTCTATCTATGGCCCAGAGGCGAAAACTTCGAGACCGTCCGAGCATACAGGATCTGGAGTCCTGCTCGGAATATCTACGAGCAGAACTGGTCGGATAACAGTATGAATATGCAGAATCCCTACTGGATTGCCTATGAGATGAATAGGGAGAGTCTGCGCAAACGCTTCATGATCAATGCCCAATTCTCCTACGACTTTACGGACTGGCTCAAGGGATCCATCCGTGTGAGAGAAGACCAGGTAAATGTCTTGAATGAGGATAAGAGAGCTGCTACCACCTTGGATCTATTCACCAAATCACCTTACGGGTATTATGCATACGACAAGGCACTTGAAGCAGCAAGATACTTGGAGGGGATGTTGACGGCGAATAAGGTTTGGGAGGATTGGAGCATTAACGGAATACTGGGAACCTCCTCATCACGAGAATCCTTTGACGACAGGGGATTTGGAGGAGGATTGAAAGCTCCTTCCAATATCTTTACCCCCAATGCCATTGACTATACCAAGGGAATCGAACAAAATCGACCCATCTATGGCGGATGGAAGCATGTCACCAACTCTCTATTCGGTAGTGCTGAAGTGGGTTATAAGAGTGCCTATTATCTGACGCTTACAGGGCGCAATGACTGGGACTCCTCCCTGGCAGGCACCCGGCATGAATCCTTCTTTTACCCATCAGTAGGTGGGTCTGTCTTACTCTCCGAAGTACTTCCCTTGCCTTCTGCATTCAGCTTCTTGAAGCTGCGTGGCTCGTGGGCATCCGTGGGTTCTCCCATCCCTCGCAATCTATCCACTCCTGCTCAGTATAGCTACAACCCCAAGACGGGAGGATACACCACACAGGGATATTTGCTTCCGGAGGAGTTCTTTCCGGAACGAACCAACTCCATAGAAGGGGGCTTGACTGTCAAGCTTTTCAAAGGACTTATAGACCTGGACATGAGCGTATACAAGTCCAATACGACGAACCAAACCTTCAAGCGTAACATATCAGGCTCGGGAGGCTTCAACACCAAATATATCCAGATGGGAGATGTACAGAACATAGGTGTGGAGCTCTCCCTGGGTGTAGATAAGAGCTGGAAAGACTTCAGTCTGTCAAGCATCTTCACCTACAGTGCCAACCGGAACAAAATAGTAGAGCTTCTGGAAGATCCCAAAGAGGAGATCTATGCCGACGGACTTGATGGTCTCAGCCTTATCATGCGCAAGGGCGGAACCATGGGAGATATGTACGTGAGACAAGACTTGGCAAGAGATCATGAAGGCTTCATCGTGATCAATGAGAAGAATAATGTAGTGAAGAAAGAGCTTGCAGAACCTCGATATGTCGGAAGCGTTCTCCCCAAAGCGAACTTGGGATGGCGCAACGATCTGGCATGGAAAGGAGTGTCTCTCGGATTCATGCTCTCGGCAAGACTCGGTGGTATCGTAGCCTCTCAGACCCAAGCCCTCCTAGATCAATATGGTGTGAGTGAGACCTCGGCGCAGGCAAGAGACAACGGAGGAATACAGATCAATGATATCAAAGTAGACCCTCGAAGCTACTACAGTGTGGTGGGGGGTACCTCTCCCATATGGAGTGAATATATCTATGATGGTACGAATGTCAGGCTCCAAGAGGCATATGTTGGTTACCATCACAAGATAAACCTTCTGGGTAAAGAGATGAGGATGGGCTTACGTCTGGTAGGAAGGAATCTCCTCATGATCTACAATAAAGCTCCTTTCGATCCTGAGCTCACTGCATCTACAGGAACCTTTTATCAAGGCATTGACTACTTTATGCAGCCTAGTATGAGCTCTTATGGATTCAATATTAACTTGGAATTTTAATCGACCTAAAGATGATCAGGAATATGAGACACTATCATATAGTATACATTCTGGGGACTGCAGCATTATGGGGTACCCTCACCTTGATGAGCAGCTGTACCAAACACTTCGAGGAGATCAACCGTCCGGCAGAGCGTATTGATGGCGAAGAGATACGCAGAGACGGATTCATGACCGCATCGTTCTTCAAGAATGTCATCAACACAGCCATCCCCTCTCAAGAGAATTACTTCCAGCACTGTGAAAACATCTTTGGTCACGTCTATGCACACTATGGGATGTTTACGGACCAAGGATGGGCTAGCGCCAAGAATCCCGCTTCTTATATACTTCCCGACAGTTGGTATGATGCTCCCACAAACAATGACTTCATCAAAGACTGGAGAGAGATAGCAGACCTATCCGGTCTTGAGGGAGTAGACGGTGCATTGGCACTTATATTACGTGGGATATATACACAGCGCATCGCAGATATGTACGGTCCCACTCCATACTCTAAGGTGTTGGAGTCTAAAGAGAATGTCCCTTATGACTCTCAAGAGGATATATATAAAGGTATCATTGCAGACCTCACTAAAGCTTCTGACATGCTGGCAGGTGTCGGAGTATCTTCATCCTTTGCTGAAAATGATCTCGTATATGCAGGTGACTATGCCAAGTGGCGTAAGCTCGCTAACTCCATTAAACTTAGGATGGCACTACGTATGAGCAAAGCAGACCCGGAGTATGCCAAGAAGGCTGCACGTGAAGCATATGAAGCAGGTGTCATACTTACCAACCAAGACAATGCTCTGATATCCTACAATCCCAATCCTCTCTACATTGTTTCTTACTCATACTTTGACTACGCTATCAGTGCAGAGCTAGAGACTTACCTAAAGGGATTCAATGACCCTCGCATGGAGAAGATGGTGTCGAACAGTCATATCGATGGATACGAAAGCACCATTGTGGGGATGAGATTTGGGGCTGTTCCCAGAGTCGGCGTCAAGTCTTCCGAAGGACTTTACTCCAGACCTAACGTCACAGCGTCTACCAAGAATCCATGGCTTCTGGCTCCCGAGATGATGTTCTGCTTGGCAGAAGGTAAACTGAATGGATGGGACTTCCTTCCTGAAAGTGTACAGACTTACTACGAGCGAGCCGTCACACTATCCTTTGAATACTGGGGTGTGGCTTCAGAGGCAGACAGATATCTAAGTGATGACCACAGTACACAGTCCGACTATGTGGACCCGGTAGGTAGTGCTCCCGGAATAAGTGCCGTGAGCTCTATCACCATCAAATGGGACGATAGTGACTCTGAAGAGATCAAGCGTGAAAAGATAGCTACACAGAAGTGGCTGGCTCTGTATCCTCTGGGTGTGGAAGCATGGAGCGAACTCCGTCGCACAGGATATCCTAAAGTCTTCCCCAGTCCCAATGCTCAAGCTGAACCACTTCCGGTACCTGCTCGGATACCTTTCCCTAAGAAGGAATATAAGAACAACCACAACAATTACGAGGAGGCGGTGAAGCTATTGGGAGGTCCCGATAAGTTTGGCACCAAACTGTGGTGGAACAAGTAAGACAATTATCAAGTGTATCAGTAAATCCATTGACAAATATGAAATATACAATCCGATACATCTACATGGCAGTACTCAGTATATCTGCACTACTCAGCTCCTGCCAAAAGTGGAATGAAGTAGAGCCTTGGGCACCCATAGAGCTTCAGGGATCCTTCCATTCAGATGAATACTATAACCGGCTGTTGGAATATAAAAAGAGCCCTCACCAAGTATACTTTACGTGGTTTAGTGAATGGACCGGGACAGGATCCCTTCGTAATTGCATGAGAGGTCTGCCGGATAGTGTGGACATAGTCTCCATGTGGGGAGGATGGATCAATCCCGGTGAAGCCAGACTGAATGACTTAAGGTTTGCGCAACAAAAGAAGGGTATAAAGGCTCTTGTCTGCTTTATCACACATGACATTGGAGCTCAACTTACTCCTGCTTCAGCCTATGAAGGTCATGAAAACATGACGCCCGAAGAGGAGTCTAAGCTTCGTAAAGAGTTCTGGGGATGGAGTGATACCGATGAATCTCTTGCCCTGAAGGCTACTGAAAAGTATGCCAACGCTCTCTGCGATACTATAGACAAGTACCATTATGATGGGTTTGATATGGACTACGAACCCTCCTATGCTCAACCATTCCATGACGAACAATCGTTGGTAAAGATGTTTGGAGGGAGTCCCATTCGACACTTTGTTGCCACGGTAGCTAAGAGGATAGGTCCCCGGTCCGGCACCGGAAAGCTGTTCCTCATTGATGGTGAACCGGAGCTTATGCCTGATACTTTGGCTAATTGCTTCGATTACTATCTCTCCCAAGCATATGGCTGCAGTACGTACTCTGACCTGGACTACAGATTGAGGAAGATTCTAGACAGATTCGAGAAGAGCATGAACGTGGATGGCACTCCCATGACTCCCGAACAGATTGCTGCCAAATACATTTGTACAGAGAATTATGAGAGTTATGGATTGAAAGGCGGAGTGCCTCACGTAACCAGGGACGGCAAAAGGGTTAAATCCCTTGTAGGCATGGCTATGTGGAACCCTATCATCAATGGCAAAGAGGTACGCAAAGGGGGATGCGGAACCTTCCGTGTCGGCTTTGAATATCGCATTGAAGGCACTCCTGCCGACCTCACCTACCCGTCTACACGTGAGGCAATTCGGATCATGAATCCCGTGATAGAGTGACCGGGAATTGAGTGTTCACACCAAAGAAAAGAAACGAAAAATGAATTCCACATATAACAAAAGACTCCTCCAATATCTCCTACTCTGTGCAGTCTCCATACCGGGACTCGTGGGATGTGAGATACAAGGTAAAGCACCTATAATAGAGAACACAGTCTATATGGAAGAGACCGGTATGAAATCCAATATACGGAAGGTCTTCCTACTAGGCACCGAACCACTGAACATGGAAGTGACTCCTCGTCTGAGTTCTCCCATGGGACAGGATGTGAAGCTTTCAATCGGAATAGACGACGAAACCATCAAAGCCTTTAATGAAAAGAACGGCACTACCTATGTGGCTCTCCCCAAGGAAGCTTATACCCTCTCCACTGATGAGGTAGTCATTCCCGCAGGTAAGACATCCTCACCCACAAAGGTTTTCATCACCGTACCTCCACTCAGCGAAGAGCTAATGTCTACCACGAAGCCCTATGCTCTACCCTTAAGTATTAAGTCTGTCTCCGGGGGAGAGGTAAAACCCATGACGGGTAGCGACCGGATATTGTATGCCATAGACTTTATACGATATCCCAATGTCGTGGGACTGGGAAGCTTCGGATGGAATTATAGGAAGGCTAAAGGGACTTTTCCCAAGCCCTTAACCTTCTCGAATTTCACCATTGAGTTTCGACTCAAGATGTCCAATTTCAACCGCAACAACCAAGCCCTCTTTGGTGGCGCAGACCCTGAGATCTACATCAGATATGGGGATGCTCCCATTCCTTTCAATCAGTTGCAAGTCAAGTTTGCCGGCGCTGAAATCAATTCGTTCAAGGCAGCACCTGACAAGTGGCACCATATCGCATTTACTTACGATGGAGCAGATCTGAAGATATATCTCAACGGAGAGCTCCAGAACACACTGAGCAATCCCGGCAAATCCTTCACCATGAATGGGATTGATATCGCAGGCAGCGGATCCCAATACTTCCCGGCAGAGGCTCAGTTTAGCGAGTACAGGATCTGGAATGTATGCCGAACCGTTAGTGAAATCAAGGAGAATTTCTATGCCGTTGATCCCAAGTCTCCCGGACTTATCTCTTACTGGAAGATGGATGAAGGTGAAGGCATCGTACTGCACAACAGCATCGAGGGTGCAGGAGACCTGCAAATGGTAGACGGATACAATGATCCCATTTCAGACCCCAAGTGGTTCCACAAAGTAAAGGCACAGAATGAATCCTTCTAAATGACGCACAGCTATGAAAATTAATCTATACAGTCTTTGGACACTATTCGCCGGAATGTCGCTTGTGGCGGGATGTCAGGATGCCCCCGGGTACGAATACCAACCGGACAGCAAAGTATCCGACACCCCCAAGGTCTACCTTCGTCTCAGCGATATAAGCATTGAGAATGAATTTAAGGATGCAGTAACCCTTGAGGGAACCAATATTATCAAAACCGAATCCAATGATTTCAAGATCCCGGTCAAGATCACCGAGAAGGTCCCCACGGATATACAGGTACACCTCGGAGTAGCTGCAGACAAGGTCGACATCTACAATAAAGAGCACGGTACCGACTATGGATTACTTCCGGAAAAGTGCGTTGAGATCCTTCACGGCACACTCACCATCCCCAAGGGCACTCAACTCGCCGCGGACTCCGCAGTAGTGAGACTTTCGGCAATTGAAGAATTTGCCAAGATTGATGACGGTACTTATGTTCTGCCCATAGGTATCCTAAGTGTGGAGGGTGCAGATGCCAGCACCAATTTCGGTAATGTCTACTATATCCTCTCGAAGAAGACCTATACTGAACCCTATCTCTCAGGAAAATATGATACCCTACTCACCAAAATGGACTATACGGTTGAGGCATCACCCGGATACAACAATGAATACGGATTTGAGAATGTCTTTGAGATGAACCAGGATACCTACTACTCTAAGACCAACAGAGCCGTGGCGACCTACACCTTCAAAGAGCCCCACAAGGTGAGTGGTATTGCATACGTCTTTTACAGGGGAGTCAACACGATCATTATCAGACAATCCAAGGACGGCAATGACTGGGAAGAGATCGGCAGATACAATGGAAATACACCCACTTCGCCTATCTCTCTGAGACTGCCTGTAAAGCCGGTAACCAAATATCTTCAGGTGGAAATGCGAAACAACGATAGGTACCCCATTGCCATTCGCTTCATGCAACCCATGGTTATCAAGTAAGTCTGTATAAGCCATATCGCCCCCTCTCTACGCGGCAGTCCAACCCGCTCCTCAGATAGGTCCCGGCGCTCCCAAGATCCGTTTCCAAGAGGAGGTACCCCCGCGGTGCCTCCTCTTCTCATTTACACCCTCGAAAGTATGCCTCCGGAAAGATAGTATCTTTCGGTTTGGAAACATACTATCTTTCCAATCATAAACATACTATCTTTCCAAACCTAAACATACCGTCTTTCCAAACCTAAACATACTATGTTTCCAAACGCATCCCGGTTACTACGTCTTGGAAGACTCTTTACTATTCCTGCGTGAACCGGAATCTCCTTAGTGACAAAGACTTTTCAATCGGGTTGCATTATCCTAAATTTATTTACCTTTGTCACTGATAAGACGACCTGCCTAAGACTATTTTACTATGATGTAGTGGTCACTTCAAGGAGGGTTGATCGCAGCTTTGAATCAAATTACTCTTTATTCAATATCTAAAACTAACGCTGGTGAAACGACCTTATTATTTCAGTGTCTTTGCTGTAGCTTCTTTTTTGGGTATCTATCCTGCACCCATCATGGCTGAGGCAGGCACAGTAAAGTCTGCTTTTGCGAGTCAGCAGACGCAGACAGTATCCATCACAGGCAAGGTGCAGGACATCCACGGCGAACCACTCGTCGGTGTCCGTATTCAAGAGAGGGGGACCTCTACCGGTACCATCACTGACATTGATGGCAACTTCAAGCTTCGTATCTCAAAGCTTGGTGCTGTGATCGAAGTCTCCTACATAGGATTTACCTCTCAGACCATTACTGTAGATTCAGCGACCCCGCCCCCTATCACCCTTATCGAAGAGAGCACCGCTCTCGACGAAGTTGTGGTCACTGCTCTCGGTATCAAACGTCAAGAGAAGGCTCTGAGCTACAACGTCCAACAGATCAAGTCCGACGAACTCGTCAGAGTGAAGGATCCCAACTTTGTCAATTCCTTGAGCGGTAAAGTTGCCGGAGTTGTGATCAATAAGAGTGCCTCCGGAGTCGGGGGTGCTACGAGAGTAGTTATGCGGGGTGCAAAATCCCTGGAGGGTAATAACAATGCCCTCTACGTAGTCGATGGTATTCCCCTCTTCAATACCACTGGTGGACATACGGATAGCGGTATTATGGGTGAAGGCAGGGCAGCGTCCGAAGGGATTGCCGACTTCAACCCCGAAGATATTGAGAGCATCTCCGTACTCAGTGGACCCTCAGCTGCTGCTCTCTATGGGAGTAACGCTGCTAATGGTGTGATCCTTATCACTACAAAGAGAGGGAAAGAGGGAAAGCTTTCGGTCAACTTCTCCTCCAACACTGAGTTTAGTAGGGCATATTTTACTCCTGAATTTCAGACTACTTACGGAAATAAGAAGGACATGTATGAAAGCTGGGGGGATAAGCTTCAATCTCCGACCGGTTATGATCCTAAGAAAGACTTCTTCAGGACGGGTACCAATCTGATAAACTCTCTGACAATTACCACCGGGAATGCTCAGAATCAGACCTTTGCTTCCATCTCCTCTACCAAAGCCAAAGGGATAGTGCCCAATAATGCTTACGACAGACTCAACTTTACGATACGGAATACAGCTAAGTTCCTAGACGATAAGGTACAATTGGATCTGGGCGCCTCCTACATCAATCAGCATGACCGCAACATGGTATCCCAAGGTCAATATTGGAATCCGGTGATGGCAGCCTACCTCTTTCCACGAGGTGAAGTCTTTGAGGAGATGAAAACCTTCGAGAGATACGATGACGGACGTAAGATCCCCGTACAGTACTGGCCTATCTCCAACACGGTATATGCGGCTCAGAATCCCTACTGGACAGCCTACCGAAATGTATCCACCAACAGCAAGGATAGGTACATGTTCAATGCCGGCCTTACCTACTACATCAATGACTGGATAAACATAGGGTCGCGCTACAGAATGGATGATACTAAGATCCTATTTGAGCGAAAAGTCTACGCCACATCCGATCAAAAATGGGCGGAAGGACCCAAGGGAATGTATGAGTACAGCAACTACGAGGATCGCCAGGAATATGCTGACCTGATGGTCAACCTCAACAAAAGCTTCGAAGACTTCAGTGTATCCTCCAATATCGGATGGAGCTATTCAAACTATGGGGCACTCGAACGGGGGTACAAGGGTACTTTGCTAGGCGTCCCCAATAAGTTTGCAGCCTCCAATATTGACCCCGCCAACGGACGTATCAACGAAAGCCAAGGAGATAGCCGAGTGCGCAATCATGCACTCTTCGGGAACCTCGAACTGGGTTACCGGAGCATGCTCTACCTCACACTTACCGGGCGCAACGACTGGAACTCTCGACTAGTCAATACCAAGGAGGAATCATTCTTCTATCCCTCCGTGGGTCTCTCCGCAATCCTCTCCGAGATGGTGCAGATGCCGACATTCATCTCTTACTTGAAGGTGAGAGGGTCTTTCACTGAAGTGGGATCACCTGTATCACGATCCGGACTCACTCCCGGTACCGTCACTGTGCCTATAGTGGGGGGAGCACTCAAGCCTACAGGTATATATCCCTTCACAGACTTCCGTGCCGAGCGTACCAAGTCCTACGAAGCAGGACTCAGCTTCAGGCTCTGGAATAGGTTTAGTGGGGAGCTGACCTATTATCACTCCAATACCTACAACCAAACCTTCCTGGGTGATCTGCCGGAGTACACACTCTACAAGCAGATCTATCTCCAAGCCGGTAATGTGGAAAATCGTGGATGGGAAGCTTCCTTGAGCTACAACGACGCACTCTTGGACGGGGAGATGTATATCACTTCAACCTTAACCTACTCACGCAACATCAATGAGATCAAGGAGATGGTGCACGACTACCACACGGATCTCATGGAAGAGCCCCTCAATATCCCCGAAGTGCTCAAAGATAACGGTCGCGTGATCCTCAAAGAGGGGGGCAGCATCCATGACATCTATGCCAAAACCTTCTTGAAGAAGGATCATCTAGGATTCGTAGAAGTGAAGAGTGATGGCTCTTTTGGGCTCGAAGCTGGCGAACCCGTCTACTTAGGCAAGACCTCTCCGGACTTCAATCTCGGATGGAGTAATTCGTTATCCTACAATGGCTTTGGACTAAGCTTCCTGATCAATGGAAGATTTGGGGGGGTCGTGACCTCTTCCACTGAGGCCATCCTAGACAGTTTTGGTGTGTCACAGCGCTCAGCAGATGCTAGGGATGCCGGTGGAGTGGAACTTCCCGGACAAGGTACAGTGGACGCCAAGACCTACTATCAGATGATAGGTACAGGCGGCTACGAAACTGCCGGATATTACCTCTATGATGCCACCAACATACGCCTTCAGGAACTTACGCTGGGCTATACTCTCCCGAGCAATTGGACCGGAAATATCTTGAAGGATGTGACCTTGACCTTCATCGCCAATAATCCTTGGATGCTGTACTCCAGAGCACCCTTCGATCCTGAACTCACTCCCTCCACAGGGACCTACGGTCAGGGCAACGACTACTTTATGCAGCCTGGTGTTCGTAGCTTCGGCTTTGGCGTTAAGTTTAAACTCTAATGACCTATCCCCTTTATGAAAACGATAAGTAAAAACATTCTATTGGGTACACTCTGTGTCCTACCACTTTTCAGCGCTTGCAACTACGAGGAGATCAACACCAACCCTTTCGAAATGAAAGAGAGTGAAGGGAAAATGGATGGTATCGCTGACGGAGGACTTGTGACCTCCATGCAGCGCTCCGTATTCCCCATAGGGACACAGGCGGATGACACAGATGTCATCAACGAGTATCAGATATCCTATCATCTGTCCGCTGACTCATGGAGTGGCTATTTTGGACAAAATAATGACTGGAATGGTGGGAACAACAATACCACCTACTTCCTCATTGATAGCTGGGTATCTTCCACTTACCGCTCTTCCTATACCACACCCATGAATGCCTGGAAGAGTCTGAAGATACAATCTGAGAAGAATAATACCCCTGATGTCTATGCTATGGCGCAGATACTTCGTATATCTGCTGTGCACAAGACGCTGGAGACCTTCGGTCCCATCCCTTACTCTCACGCCGGAGAGAATAAACCCAACGTACCCTTTGACTCTGAAAGAGATGTCTACACCTCAATATTCAAGGATCTCACAGATGCTATCGAGGTGCTCACCAAGATGGACGACAATGGTACTACGATCCTAATGCCTGCCTCAGATGCAGTATATGGAGGGAACGTCGGCAAGTGGATTCGCTACGCTAACTCCTTGATGCTTCGACTGGCTATCAGAGTGCGATATGCGGATGAAGAGATGGCTAAGAAGTATGCTTCTCAGGCTCTCAACCATCCTTACGGTGTGATCACCTCCAAGGAGGATGAGGCAAAGATATCCAATGGTGCCGGGATGGTCTTCCGCAACAATATCCAATGGCTGGCGGATCAGTATAATGAATCTCGCATGGGATCCTCAATGCTCTCCTACCTCGTCGGCTATGACGACCCTCGAACAAGCAAATACTTCAAAGAGACTGAGAGCTGGGATGCCGTAATGACCTCTGATGGCAAACGATATCAAGCAGTGCCACCGGGACATGCCTACTCCACGAACGATGAATACCAAAAATTCTCCAAGCCCAATATCGAGAGTGGTACTCCCACCTATTGGCTACGAGCATCTGAAGTATACTTTCTCAGAGCCGAAGCTGCACTGGTTTGGGGAGGTGAGTTTGGCAATCCTGAGACACTCTATCGCGAAGGCATAGCAACATCCTTTGCCGAGAATGGGGTTACCTCTTCGGTAGATGAATACATGCACAGTGGTGCCACCCCCATAGGCCACGAGGTAAATAGTAGATACTCCTACTCCGCCCCTGCTCCTACAGACGCCACCACAGAATTTTCAGGATCGAAAGAGCAAAAGCTCGAAAAGATCATGATACAAAAGTGGATTGCTCTCTACCCCAATGGTCAGGAAGCATGGACTGAATGGAGACGTACAGGATATCCTAAGCTGAATAAGATCCTGACCCTCCGCGGTCAAGCTCAGGGTGCCACACGTGAAGGGGGGATACGGCGCATGATCTACCCAAACAGTTTCTACTCCACAAGGGAGAGCAAAATGATCTATGATAATGCCCTGAAGCTCCTCAACAACGGTGCGGGTGGTGAAGACAAGAGCTCTACCAGACTCTGGTGGGACAGAAAGAATTAAGTAACAATACCAGAAGACATTAATAGAATGAAAACAGCTAAATATATTCTCCTCCTGGGAATTCTGATCGGTATCTCGCTCCCGGCTTGCAACAACGTGGAACCCATTGAGATAGATCACATAGGCGGACACGTGACCAAGGATGATGAAGGCTACTATGAAGCACTTCGCCAATGGAAAGAGACTGCCAAGAATTACGGACGCCCCGTCTCCTTCGGGTGGTTCTCCAACTGGGCACCCTCGGGGGTCATGCGCAAAGGTTACCTCTCCTCCGTCCCTGACAGTATGGATATCATATCTATGTGGAGTGGCGCTCCGGGAAGATTGGAGATCACTGAAGCTCAAAAAAGAGATAAGGAGTTTGCCCAGAAAGTGAAAGGCATAAAGCTCTTAGAGGTGAGTCTTCTCTCTCATCTTGGTAAAGGAAGGACCCCAAATTCCGTTTACACTGAAGTAGAAAAGAAAGCCAAGGAAGAGAATTGGTCCGATGACAAGCTCAACGAAGCTCGGAAGTTTGCCCGTTGGGACTACTGGGGATTCACCTCTCACGATCTGGGAAACTCTGACGAGCTCAATGCTGCCATCGCCAAGTTTGCCAAAGCTCTCTGCGATTCACTGGTAGTCAACGAGTGGGACGGATTCGATATTGACTGGGAACCGGGCAGTGGCTTCAACGACTCTGATGGTACTCTCAATAGTAAGACGATAGTATTCCTTGTCAAGGAGATGGGCAAGTATATAGGTCCTAAAAGTGATCCGGAAGGAAAAGGTCACAAACTCCTGTGTATCGATGGTATTGTAGGCTACTTTCCCGACGAAATCGATGAATATGTAGACTACTGGATCAAGCAGACTTATGGATCCACCCATCCCAACTTCTCCGCTCCGGGCAATAATCCTCACAAGGTCATAGTGACCGAAAACTTCGAGAGCTATGCCACCTCAGGTGGCGGACTCCTCCAACAAGCTGCAGCCATGCCTGACAAAGGCTATAAAGGTGGCGTAGGAGCCTATCGTTTCGACAACGACTACGACAATCAGCCTGACTACAAGTGGATGCGTCAAGCCATCCAAATCAATCTTAAGGTCTTCGAGGAGTGGAAAGCCAAACAGGAGAAACCCTCCTCTGCCCAATAATTCCCTCACACTCGAATTAATTTTAAACAGTTATGAAACACTTGACCATACAGACTCTTATCCTCCTGCTCTCGATGCTCCTCACTTGGGGCTGTAAGGATGAGACCAAAGATCTCCTCGCGCCCAAAGTTTATTTTGAGTCCAAAGAGTCAAAAGTGGAGGTGGGAGATGATGATGCTTCCCTAGAGCAGACGATCCGTGCCAGAGTCTCGTCAGCATATGGATCTACGATAGATATCACCTATGCGCTGGCAGACCGGAGTGCTGTGGATGCTTTCAACTCCAAGAACGGCACTAACTACAAAATGTTTGATCCCTCACAGGTTCAGATCAGCAATACCCGGACCACGATACAGGGAGGTGAGATTTACTCCGACAAGGTTTCTCTCAAACTCTCTGCCCTGGACAAGGTGGAGGCAGGCACGAGCTACCTGCTCCCCGTACGTATTGCCTCCGCAGGACTACCCGTTATTGCGGGCACCGATATCACCTATTTTGTGATCTCCAAGCCCGTCCGGATACGTAAGGCTGCCGGCTTCAGCAGTGACTATATCAAGGTACCCATACTTCCCGGAACCATTTTCAAGTCCGTCACCTACGAGGCCCTCATCTATATAGACTATTTAGGGGGTAATAATACCATCATGGGTGGAGAAGGAGTGCTCATCCTGCGTATCGGTGACCCTGCTCTGCCGGATGGACACAACGACTGGCTTCAGATAGCAGGTAGCAAGCAGTATCACTCCACTCAGTCTTTCGTCACAGGTAGATGGTATCACGTGGCATTCACCTATGATCAGCCATCAGGCAAAACCGCTCTATATATCAATGGTGTCAAGGCATCAGAATCCACATGGGACAATCCCGGATTTGATCTATCCACCGGTGCAGGGGGATTCTTCATAGGCAAGGTGGCAGGATTCATGTGGGGAGAGAGAGCCTTCAATGGAAAGATGAGCGAAGTACGACTCTGGAATGTAGCTCGGACTGAGAATCAAATCAAGCAGAATATGCTCAGTGTGAACCCCTCCTCTGACGGGCTTGCTGCCTACTACAAGCTCAATGGCAAGGATCAATTCCAAAAGGATGGCAAGTGGTTTGTCAAAGATGCTTCCAAAAATGGCATGGATGGTATCGTAAATGGTGGGTTCGATCAGCTTAACGTTGTAGATCTTCCCGAACCCATATCCATCAAGTAATACTACCCATCACTAAGGATTGAATCATAAAATTCAAGATCCTAAATCTCCGAGGGTGTGGCATTCTGGGAATTGCCACACCCTCTCTTTATTCCTTTTGAAAATGAGTTTGTAACCCCACATTTCAGGACTCAAGAACAAAAGGCGGGGTAATTCAAAAAGAAAGGGGAGGTTCTTTTGAAATTACCCCTACCTTTTTTCCACAAAAAGGCGGGGTAATTTTTTTGTCACTTTTTACCCGATAAATCCTGTGGTGGAGATCCCGGTATTTTGATATCCATGCCACACGGTTTATGGGTGGGACAATTGCTATCTTTGTATAGGTAATTAAAACATTGTATACGATGGAATCTATTCGCCAAATCTACAAGATCGGTAACGGTCCTTCCAGCAGCCATACCATGGGTCCCAAGAGGGCTACGCAGATGTATCTGGATCGTCTGGATCAGGTGCCTGCTTCATTTCGGGTGACCCTCTATGGAGCACTGGCGGCTACCGGCAAGGGGCATATGACCGACGTGGCTATCCTCTCCGTGCTGGAGCCTATAGCGCCGACAGAGATCGTCTGGAAGCCTGATATGGTCTTGCCTTTTCACACCAATGGTATGAGATTCGAAGCATTCTCCTCTGAAGGTGTAGCAGCCACACCGTGGGAAGTATATAGCATCGGAGGGGGGACCCTTGCCAATGAGGAGTTTGATGAACGCATGGCAGTGGAGGTCTATCCTCACCATCGTATAGCCGATATCATGGACTACTGCTACCGGCATCACATCACCTACTGGGAATATGTGGAGAAGTATGAGGGACCCGAGATATGGGACTATCTCTCAGAAGTATGGAGAGTGATGCGTGAGGCCGTCGAAAGGGGGATAGAGACGGAAGGAATCCTCCCGGGAGGTCTCAACCTCAGGCGTAAGGCCAGCGAATATCTGATACGTGCTCATGGATATGAGCGCAACATGCGGACGAGGGGTATGGTCTTTGCGTATGCGCTGGCTGTAGCTGAGGAGAATGCCGCGGGGAATATCGTCTCCACAGCGCCTACGTGTGGATCCTCCGGCGTGGTCCCCGGGGTGCTCTATCACCTGCAAGAGTCTCGAAACTTTCCGGACAGCCGTATGCACAGAGCTCTTGCCACTGCCGGGCTCTTCGGCAATGTCGCTCGTACCAATGCTTCAGTATCCGGTGCGGAGGTGGGATGCCAGGGTGAGGTAGGTGTGGCATGCTCCATGGCGGCCGCTGCCGCAAGTCAGATATTCGGGGGGAGTCTCCAGCAGATAGAGTATGCTGCGGAGATGGGTCTGGAGCATCACTTGGGACTGACGTGTGATCCTGTGTGTGGTCTGGTACAGATCCCTTGCATCGAGCGGAACGCCTTTGCTGCCTCTAGAGCCTTGGACTCCAATGCCTATGCCAACTTCTCTGACGGTAGGCATCAGGTCTCCTTTGATCAAGTCGTGGAAGTGATGAAGCAGACAGGGCATGACCTCCCCAGTCTCTACAAGGAGACCTCTGAAGGAGGGCTCGCTCTGCACCTTGAGCGTAACTATATTCCGGAGGACTGACAGGGGCTTGTGGTATAAAAAGTATCCGGGGAATTCGTGAAAAAATCGTATATTTGTAAATATAAGGAGTTTAGGCGCAGACTGTCATGCCGCCTCATTTTTCATATTAATCCCCAATGATTCATGGCTAAGAAAAAGGTTTTATTTCTCGCACAGGAAATTCACCCCTACGTGGAGGAGAGTCCCGTAGGGTTTATCTCACAATTGCTTCCCCTAGGGATACAGGAGAGCGGAGTGGATATCAGGACCTTCATGCCTAACTATGGGACCATCAATGAGCGTCGCAATCAGCTCCACGAAGTGATACGCCTCTCGGGCATGAATCTCGTGGTCAACGACAAGGTACATCAACTCATCGTCAAGGTAGCATCACTGCAACCCGCACGCATGCAGGTGTACTTTATAGATAATGACGACTTCTTTGCTCGCAAAGGGACTTTGGTCGATGATCAGGGTAAGCTCTATGAAGATAATGCTGAGAGGGCGGTCTTCTTCATCCGTGGCGTGATGGAGACGATCAAGAAGCTTAAGTGGGTGCCTGATATCATACACTGCCAAGGGTGGTTTACGGGCTTGGCACCCCTCTACTTGAAGACGATGTATAAGGATGATCCTGCGCTCTCGAAGGCTAAGATAGTCTTCTCAGCCTACGATCTGACTCCCCAAGAGCCTTTCGGAGCAGAGCTGAAGGAGGTGCTGGCATATGACAAGATCAAGGATCCTCTGCTTACGGATGAGCCGATGGATCGTGAATCCCTCGTGAAACTTATCAATAAATATATCGACGGCATGGTGATCTCAACCAATGAGGTGAGTGATGATCTCCTTGAAGCCATTCACACTTCGGGTAATAAATATCTGGACTATCATGAACCGGATAAGCTTGTGGATGCCGTGAAGGAGTTCTACAAAGAACTTACCTGACTTGCACTCCGGGAGCCGGCGCTCCGGCATCTTTCAGATGAACGAAAAAAAGACGAACTTTGCCTACTGTACTTACCTAAAAGTATGGTAGGCAATCTATTTTCATTGGATATCATAAATACACTCACGACTAGATCATGAGCATACATATCAGAAGTATTGCGGCATTTGCAGTGGCATGCTTGGTTATCTTAAGTGCATGCGATGACAAGAACAACTCCTTGGGTTGGGGTCAGATGCCTGAGTATAGCAAGCTGGAAGGAGCCGCTCAGGAATTTGGACTTCAGTGGCGCACCGTATCTGCGGACATGAAGTCCGAGGATGGCACCCAGAGCACCTCGCAGAACAACATATTCGTCTCCTCCAATGACGGGTACATCGGAAGCATCCCTAACCAGGAGTATGGTAGCGTAAAGTGTGAATATCTGACACAATTCTACTGTCCACGGGGATTTGAGTTCTTCGAGAAACCACTTGACAACAAGATTGACTCCGCATTTATCCACATATATTACAGTAGCTTCACGGGTGACTCCATAGCCCCCATGGAGATCTCTGCGTACAGACTCAAGAAGCCTCTCACCTTCTCTAAGCTCTCTGTATCAGATGCTAAGGAGTATGTCTCGGATGAGCTTATCGGTAAGAATACCTACTATGCCGGCAGAGGTCACGGAGTGCTTGCCAATGACCAGAAAACCAAGGTGATCTCCATCCCTATCTCCAGAGAGTTTGGGCAAAAAGTGTACGACATGACGCTGAAAGGCGATAAGGCATTCAGCTCTCAAGAGGCTTTTGATCAATTCTTCCCGGGGATTTATATCAAAAATAGTGCAGGCGCCGGGAGTGTGCTGAGAGTCCAACGCACGGCACTAAGCTTCTTCTTTAGCAGACGTGACACCGTGATGAATAGCCGTGGGGTGAAGGATTCCGTGATACTTGTGCCTCGTATGCAGCAACTGATCCATACTGCAGAGGTTCCGCAGCTTGCACTCTTCCAGAACAAAGGGCTGGAGAAGCTCCTTGAGTCGAATGCCGAGTATGCATATATCAAGTCCCCTGCGGGAGTTGTCTCCGAGCTTACGATCCCTACAGTCGCCATCAAGAAATATCTGGATAGTGCCCCTGAGGGACTCAAGAGGGACATTGCCTCGATTCCACTTATCCTTAACGGAGAGAGTCAGGGTACAGGAACCTATGATCTGGGACTCCCGGACAATATCCTCATCCTGCCTAAGGACTCTGTAGCCTCCTTCTTTAGCAAAGAGATGACCGAAGCAAACTCTCCTTTTACCACCTTCTTGAGTCAGAAGAGTTCCACCGGCTCCACCACTTACAACTTCGGTAATATCACTTCACTCGTGAAGCGTCAGCTCGTAGAGGCTCCTACCCAAGACCTTAAGGTGTGGGTAATCCCGGTCTATCGTACGGTTTCATCGAACACTGTGAGCGGGGGATCCCAAGGAAGTACAACTTCCATATCGAATTTGGTGCTACCTTCAGCTGTGAAGTTCAATAAGAAAAATGAGAGTAATGCTAAGATCAATGTGATCTTTACGCAGAAGAAGGAGGGAGCTCCCTTCTGATTTTTTCAGAACCTTCCTACATATATACCCCAAGAGAGTGTCCTATGAGCATCGCTTATGGGACATTCTCTTTATTTTTGCCACAGTATGAAAGCATTTCTCGAACAGATTGCCGACCACTTCCTAGCACATCACGGAAGGGAGCTCTACCGTTACCGTTTTATCTTTCCCACCAAACGAGCCGGGAAGTTCTTCCTTCACTATCTCAGCCATGGTGATGAGAAGAGGAGTATCCTGCTTCCTGAAGTGACTACACTCACCCAACTTATCACACACACCTATCACGACACCGAGCCTGAGCCTATTATCCTCATTTTGGAGCTCTACTCCGTCTACCGAAACCTCTTTGCAGAACAAGAAGAACCTCCTTACGATTTCGACAGCTTCTACCCTATTGGGGAGATGATCCTCAACGACTTTGGGGATATAGACAGCCAGATGGCAGATGCGAACCGCATCTTTGTGAATGCCGGTGACCTTGCTGCACTGCAAACCGATATTCGCGAGATTCTGGATGCCGACGAAATTCGATCCCTCAGTGCCTTCTTCGACCTCGGCACTCTCGCTCCGGGAGAAAGTGAGGGGAGCCTTCCGCACAGGAGATTCCTCAGATTCTGGCAGATCCTGCCCCAATTGTATGATGATTTCCGTCTTAGACTGAGGGAAAAGGCGCTAACATACCCCGGTATGTCGGTACGAAGACTCGCAGAGGACCAGACACAACTGGAAGAGATAGCCTCCTCCAAGCACAATGTCATTGTAGGATTCTATGCACTCACGGAGGCTGAGAAGGGGATCTTCTCCTATCTGCATGCTCGAGGAGGGCTATTCTACCGAGACATTCCGGACCGATATGCTGCAGAAGTTGAACACGCTGAGTCATTAGACCGCCTACTACCCTCCCCAACCTCAGGGCATCCCGACTTTATAGAGTTCCCAAATACTTCTGAGACCCGAACCTCTTTCGAGATATACTCCTTCTCCTCCACTATAGCCCAAGCCACCTTCATCAACCAAGCCCTGCGTAAGGAGGACACAGAACGTATCAACACGCTGCACACTGCCGTCATCCTTCCTTCCGAACGCCTCCTTCTCCCCCTCATCTCCTCTCTTCCTGCCACGATCCCGGAGGTCAATGTCACCATGGGATACCCTCTACGTGATACTCAGATCGTAGGCTTCTTCGAGATATGGCTGCAGCTTCGTATTACCCGAGACCTCAAGACCGAAGGCAAGAAGCCTACCGAAGGCTACCGCTGGCGCGTCAAAGAGATCTCATCCCTACTCTCTCAGCAGATTTGGGACCCTCTATTTATCCACGGCATAGACGCTGAAGAAAAGGTTGACCTTCGCACACTCCTCCTGAGACACCTGCAGAGAGATAATGTCTACGCCATCAATACTCAGAGCCTTCTGGAACGTTGTCGAGCACTCTCATTCTCCGAAGATGCCCTACGTCTCCTCACCTTGCTTTTTAGCGAAAAGATCCAAGGAATGGAACTCCTGCACAATGTCTACGGCATCTTGGATCTCCTCCGGACCCTATACGCCCCATCCGATGAGACCATGGAGGAGCAGGCACTAGCCAACCTCACTCTCCACCGCTCCGTCATCCCACATCTCCTGCTCAGCCTAGACCAGATCCTGACTTTCCTGCAGGAGACTCTTGCCGATACCGAAGAGTTTCCTCTCTCCACATTGACGATCTTCAATATCCTTCGGGCACTCTTCCGCAATTCTCAGATCCCTTTCACCGGAGAACCCCTCAGAGGACTCCAGATCATGGGGATGCTTGAGTCCCGATGTCTCGACTTCGATACCCTCTATATCCCGGATGCCTCTGAAGGTCTCCTGCCTCAGAAGCGCAGAGTCATTGGCATCATCCCCTATATTCTCCGCAAAGGTTACGGACTCCCTACCTATAAGTGGCAGGATGACATCCGCTCCTACCACTTCTTTCGTCTCATAAGCAGAGCTCTAAGAGTGATCTTCACCTACGACGCCACCAAGAATTCCTCCTCCACGGGGGAGGTCTCCCGTTATCTTTCCATCCTCAAGTATCTTTACGGTGCCGACATATCTTTCAAGGATGTCAGCTATCCCCTCCTCCCCCTGCCTACCACCTCCACCGAAGAAGTGGATCTAACAGCTGTCGAGCGCTACAGAGCAGAGATCACATCTCCTGACAGTGGCAATTATCTCTCCCCTTCCGGCATCAAGGACTACCTCTCCTGTCCACGAAAGTTCTACTACACCCGTATATGTAATATCCGGGAAGAAGAGGAGGTTGAGGAGTTGGTACAGAGTAATACCCTCGGAAATATCGTCCACCGAACCCTGGGTTTCTTGCTGGGGAAGTTCACCAACCGTGAGATAGATAAGGGCGAACTATCCTCATGGCTCAAGCCGGATGACACCACTGTGGACCTGATGCTCCGCAAAGCCTTCACTGTCGAAAAGCTTAGAGTCGAAGGCTTCAACGAAGTTCAGTATGCCGTCGCAAAGACCATGGTGGTCAATACCCTCACCAAGGAGCTTGACAGGGAAGAGTCTCTCACCTACCTGGGAGATGAATACCTCCTTAAAGACAGCTTCACCATCGGTGATATCTCTGTCAACCTGCAGGGAGTCATCGACAGATTGGATGTAGCTGAAGGCAAATACATCCGAATCACTGACTACAAGACCGGTAATGACCGCCGAGACTTCTCACTGGATGCTTTCACGCCCGGAGATTCCAACTTCAATGGTGCCGCCTTCCAGATACTCTCTTACTGCTACCTCGTTGAGAGACATTGGCCCGACATTCTTCGTAGCTACCCTGATCTGGAACTTCGTCCCGCCCTCTCCAAGACGGTGGAGGATAGCGGAGACGAACTCCTCCGCCTGCGAGTGGAACCTAGGAAGCCTCATCTTATCATCGAGAGCTACCACCAAGTCAGCCGAGAGTTTGCCCCCATCTTTGAGCGCATAGTGCACCTGATCACCACCGTAGACCAATCCTTCGTACCCTACCCCGGATCTATGGCATGTAACTACTGCATTGCCCGAAACTTCTGTATTTATGACAAATATCCCACCTCCCCCGACCCCCAAGAGGGTTCGCCCGATCCAAATGATCCTGAACGGTCACATCCCCTATGACCGCGCACTGACTCAGCAAGAAGAGCTCTACGATGAGATCATCACAGCCAAACATTCCGGTACTCCCAATGCTCATTTCCTGCTATTCGATGAGCACGAACCTGTCATCACTCTAGGCAAACACGCCCATAGGGACAACCTCCTCATACCCACCGAGCGCCTATCGCAGATGGGCATCTCCCTCTACGAAACCACACGTGGTGGCGACATCACCTACCACGGTCCCGGACAGTGGACAGTTTACCCGATCTTCGACCTTGAAGAGTTAGGCATAGGCGTCCGCGAGTACGTAAACCGGCTGGAGGAGGTTGCCATACGTACCCTCAGGGACTACGATATCCAAGGTGCTCGCATCCCCGGAGCTGCCGGGGTTTGGGTACATCCGGACTCCACATTCCCCGAGAAAGTCTGCGCCATAGGCATCAAGTGCAGCCACTTCGTCACCATGCATGGCATCGCCTTCAACGTCAATACCAACCTCACACACTTCTCACTCATAAACCCTTGTGGCTTTTCGGACAGGGGTGCCACTTCGCTCTCCCGCCTCCTCGGACATGATATCCCGATGGACGAGGTACGTAATCGTCTGACCCATCACTTTGCCACCCTTTTCGAACGGCCTATTTATACCTAAATATTGCTAATTCGTCACCTACCTCAACTGTTCGATTTTTGAGCTAAAAGCCTATGCCAAAACAAAAGGCGGGGTTTGTACTCAAAAAAGGCGGACTAATCCGGAAAAAAGTACGCACTTATTTCCGGATTAGTCCGCCTTTTTTTTGCGAATTGTTTCAAATCTTCTAACCAACTAGTAATCAGATAAATATACACAACCTCAATTAAGCCCTATTTTTCCATCTCAAGGAGATTCGAGAGAAGAATTACCAACAATTAGGGATGGTAAGATTTGTGAAGAAAAGACAACTTTGCACCGAAATATAATTCGACAGTCCGGCATGCATACATCGTTCGCCCTATCGTATTCAGACACCATTCATTCGCTATTAGCACACTTCAGAGTCGGCAGGTTAGTCGTATTCGGATTTATCAGCACCTTCCTTCTCTATGCTTTCACTCTAAAGTCAGAGGCGCAGACTCCGGAAGGAGGCTCTGCCCTTACAGACTCCATACACGCACTTCGCGAGGTCACCGTGAGCAGCGGGCAGATGCTGGGCAGCAAGTTTGAGGCTCGCAATCGCACCGGCTCAGCCTACTATGTCTCTCCACAGGAGCTGAAGAGCATGGGCTACACCGACATCGGGCGCATCCTGAGGAGTGTCCCCGGAGTCAATCTCTATGAGGAGGATGGTTTCGGACTCCGCCCCAATATCAGTCTCCGAGGCACCAAGGCAGAACGCAGCGAGCGTATCACCATCATGGAGGACGGTATCCTTGCCGCTCCCGCTCCCTATGCCGCCCCTGCAGCATACTACTTCCCCAATGCGGGACGCATGAGTGCCATAGAGGTACTCAAGGGGAGCAGTCAAGTACAGTACGGACCCTTCACGACCGGTGGCGCCATCAACCTTGTATCCACACCGATACCCCGATCCTTCCACCCCGTCTTCACGTCAAGCTATGGTAGCTTCAATACCTTCAAGAGCCACCTCACCTTGGGAAATAGTTACCGCTTCGGAGGATTCATGGCAGAATATCTGAGATACCAAAGTGACGGATACAGACGGGGACCACGGGATGAGAAGACTCCTTTTGAGCGAAATGATTGGGTTGTCAAGGGACGTCTGAATACCGACAATGAAGAGGGACTTAATCATGCCTTGGAGATAAAAGTGGGCTATGCTGCGGAGCGCTCCGATGAGACTTATGTGGGGCTCAGTGAAGCAGACTTTGCAGTGAACCCCAGACTTAGGTATGCAGGCACATTGATGGATAACCTCACCACCCGCCACCTCCAGACCTCTCTCACCTATAGGATGGAACTGATGAATAGGCTGACTGTCCAGGCAGATCTATATCGTAACTCTTTCCATCGAAACTGGTACAAGCTCAATGATATACGCATCGGCAGCAGCAAACATGAGATACGGGGTGTGAGAGCCGTACTGGAAGACCCACTGACCAATGAAGCATACCTCGGCGTATTGAGAGGGGAGCGAGACTTTAGCGAAGATGGCTTGATCGTACGTGCCAATAATAGAAATTACAAGTCTCAAGGCTTTCAGACCAAAGCGGAATTCAAGCATCCCTTATGGGGAGGATACCTCTCTGTGGAGGGAGGTTTTCGCGCTCACTACGATGAGGAAGATCGCTTCACGTGGGAGGATGCCTTCGCCATGAGGGAGGGTAGCATGAAGTTATTTGAGCCGGGGATTCCGGGGACGCAAGCCAACAGGATCACATCGGCACAAGCACTGAGCAGTTATCTGCTGAGCAAATTCACCTACCGCTCCTTCACCATCACTGCCGGAGTGAGGTATGAAGATGTCTATCTCCTCAAGCAGGATTTCGGCAAGGAGGATGTACGCCGCACCGGAAAAATTCGGGAGGAGATATCCAACCATGCTCGTGGCGTGATACCCGGCATAGGGCTGCTGTACAAGATGCCCAACGGATTTACATCCTTCGTGGGTGTTCACAAGGGTTTTGCCCCTCCGGGTGCCGATCTCTATCAGAAGCCCGAAAGCAGCATCAATAGTGAGCTGGGAGCAAGGTATACTCACAAGGATCTACGGGTGGAGGCTATCGCGTTCCTCAACCACTACAGCCACATGCTGGGTAGTGACCTCCAGGCTATGGGTGGTCAGGGCACTCTGGAGCAGTTCAATATCGGTGAGGCTGTGGTCAAAGGGATGGAGCTCTTGGTATCGTGCCAACCCCTTCCGGAGCAGTGGGGTATCCGTATGCCCCTCCAGCTGACCTACACCTATACGAATACTCGGATGCTCAACACATTCTACAATGGCACCTGGGGTCAGGTGACTGCCGGGGATGAGATTCCCTACATCTTCCGTAATGCAGCCAATCTGCGTATCGGACTGGAGACCGGCAGGCTGGCACTCAATGCCGGCATACGATACAATGGGAATATGCGTACTGCTCCGGGACAAGGGGAGATAGCCCGAGATGAACTCATCCCGTCACATACCACTGTGGACGGGTCCTTTCACTTCAGGCTCTCTCGTGCTGTAACGCTGACCATGACGGGAATCAATCTCACCAACCTCACCTACATCTCCTCCCGCCATCCGGCAGGGATTCGCATGGGGCATCCTCTGGGGATCTATGCCGGGCTGAACCTAAACCTTTGAGTGTCAAGACTACAACATGCAATATCTCTATAACATAAAATTTCGCCACCTGCTCCTCTTCACCCTGCTCTTGGTGCTACAATCCTTTGGCACCTCAGCGCAGAATCATAAAGAAGCCTTCAAGCTGTCAGGAGTGGTACTCACAGAGGAGGGCTCCCCTCTCCCGGGAGCACGAATCCGCATCTCCGGAGCTTCCGATCGGGGTACCGTAACGGATACAGAGGGGAGATTCTCCCTCATCACCACTCTCGGAGAGACGCTGGAGGTAGCCTACATAGGAATGATTTCCCGAAGGGTGGAGGTGAAAGATAATAAGCCACTGAAGATCATCCTGAAGGAGAATATCAGTACAGTCTCTGAGTTGGTGGTCACCGGCTACCAGAAGATTCCCGGGAGAGTATACACAGGAGCTGCCTCACTGGTCAAAATGAAGGATATCAAGCTGGATGGGGTGGCTGACATCTCTAGGATGCTGGAGGGTCGTGTCCCGGGACTGACGATCCAGAACATCTCAGGGACCTTCGGCACCACACCTCGTATCAATATTCGGGGTGGAGCTTCCATCATAGGGAGTGTGCAACCTCTCTGGGTAGTGGATGGGGTCATGTATGAGGATCATGTGAATCTGAGTCCTGACGATCTAGCTTCCGGGAATGCGGGGACACTCATTGGGTCAGTGATGGCAGGTATCAATGCCAATGACATTGAGGATATCCAAGTACTGAAGGATGCTTCAGCGACCTCGCTTTACGGTGCACGAGCCCTCAATGGAGTTATCGTGGTGACTACTCGAAGGGGAAGGCGTGAGACTCCTCTGCAGATATCCTACTCAGGAGAGCTCTCCTTTCGAGCCAAACCCTCTTACTCCTCTGCCAATATCCTAGACTCTCAGGAGACTATGGCTATATACATGGAGATGGAACGTAAGGGGTACTTCGATCTCAGACAGGCTCTATATGGACGTCGGAGTGGCGTATATTATCGGCTCTACAAGGGGATGAGCACAATCGATCCCACCACCGGAGACTTCTATATCTCTGCCACATCGGAAGGTAAGCGGGAGTTTCTGAAGCGTCATGAGTATGCCAATACCAATTGGATGGACCAGCTCTTCACGCTCAACCCCACACACGCTCATACCCTCACAGTGACCGGCGGTGGCAAGCATATCGCCTCCTATGCCTCGCTCAGTCTCTATGAGGATAAGGGATGGAGCATCATAGACAAGGTGAACAGGATGACAGCGAATCTGAACAATACACTCTATATCAATGATCGACTGAATGCATCGCTAAGCCTGCAAGGAAGCCTTCGGAAACAACTTGCCCCGGGAACCCTTCCCCAAAGGAAGAATACCCGTCTGGGAACTTTCGAGAGAGATTTCGACATAAACCCCTACTCCTATGCTGTGGGAACTAGTCGTACCCTGTCCCCTTATGAGCAAGATGGCAGCTTGGCTTACTACCGTAACAATTGGGCTCCCTTCAATATCCTTAATGAATATGCTCACAACTATATGAACTTGAATGTTTTCGACTTCAAGATCCAAGGGGATGTGACCTATAAGCCGGTGAGAGGTCTGAAGCTGAGGGCGTTGATCTCCTCCCGACAATCCTATACGGCAAACACCCATCATATCGGCGAGCCCTCCAATGTGGTGCAGGTCTTTCGTGCCCATGAAACTCCCGAAGTGGCCAGAGAAAACATCTACCTACTCAGGGATGATACACATCCCCTTTCCCTCCCCAAGGTCGCTTTGACGCATGGAGGTATCCTCAATAAGAGTGAGACCACCATGAGGAGTGATACCTACCGTATCTCCATGGAGTATGACCGTAATAGCGGAGTGCATGACCTGAGGAGCTTTGCCTTTGCGGAAGTTCGCAAGACGGATCGGAGCATCAATCCCTTTGCAGGATATGGGATACAGTATGATAGAGGGAATCAAGTCTTTACGAACCCCTTGATCATAGAAAAACTCACGAAAGAGGGGGATACCTATTTCGGCTTGACAGAACTCCGGGACAGGGGCATTACCTTCTCGTGGAGTGGTACCTATGGTTACGATCACAGGTATATCCTCCATACGGTGGTGAATATGGAGGGATCCAACACTGCTGGAGCCAACCACCGTGCCAGATGGCTCCCGACATGGAATGTGGGTGGCAAGTGGAATATCCACGAAGAGGAGTATATGAAGGAGCATCCCTACGTCAACCGATTGGCTCTGCGTGCCTCTTACGGGCTGACTGCCAAGATAAATGATGCAGTCTTAGGATCAGATGTAATCTATAAGAATGCCCAGATCCTGCGTCCGAATCTGTCAGACAGAGAGAGTGCTATCCGAATCTATCAGCTGGAGAATAGAGATCTATCCTGGGAGAAGATGTACGAACTGAATCTGGGCGTAGATGTAGGTATTCTCCAAGATCGGGTCTCCGCCACAGTGGACCTATACCGCAGGGATGCATTTGACCTGATAGACTTGGTTCGGACCTCCGGTATCGGTGGACAATACTATAAGTATGCCAACTACGGAGACATGCGTACTATGGGAGTAGAGTTGAGTCTATATTCCACTAATATATTGGCAGGAGACTTCAGCTGGAAGAGCAACCTATCCTTGAGTCTCATGCATCAGACGGTCACACGACTGCTCAACTCACCCAATACCTTTGACCTGGTAGCGGGAAGAGGTCTTGGGAGCATTGTAGGATTTCCAAAAGGAGGTCTCTACTCATTCAACTTTCAAGGGTTGAATAATGTAGGTCTTCCGACATTTGACTTCGGACTATATCCTTCCAATAACGGCAAGAATATGGAGATCTCCGGAGCAAACTTCTCTGATGCGCAGTTCTCACGGAGCTATCTCATCTATCACGGACCCATAGAGCCAAGATATACGGGGGGGCTGACTAATACCTTCAGCTATAAAGGATGGGAATTGTCCCTCTTCCTCACCATGCAAGCAGGATATAAGATCCGTCTAAACCCGACATTTGATCCTGCATTCGGGGACTTAAATGTCTTTGGTAAGGAGTATCTGAAGAGATGGCTGGTAGCAGAGGATGAGTGGCACACGGATGTACCTGTAATACCATCTAAGGATCTGATCAGACTCTATGGAGAAGAGGAGATAGAGAGAGCATATAATACCTACAATTTTTCACAGATGAGGGTTGCAGATGGGAGCTTTGTGAGATTGAAAAACGTCTCTCTCTCCTATCGTCTACCCGCTGATCGTATCAAGTCTTGGGGAATGAAGAGTGCCTCTCTTCGGCTGAATATAACGAACCCTGTACTCCTCTACTCAGATCGTAAGCTACAGGGACAGGATCCTGAGTTCTATAAGTCGGGAGGGGTGGCACTTCCTACACCCCAACAAGTGACCCTAACCTTAAATATGGGATATTGAGATGAACGGAATCAAGGCGACATTAGCCTTAATAGTCATAGCGATAAGCTCACTTTCATGTAGCAAAATTCTGGGAGTAAGCCCGGACTCCTCCACAGATGTATCTATGGATAGCGAGGAGAAGATAGCGGAACTTCTCACGGCAGCGTATCCTTCAGCGAGTTATTTCACCTTCTTGGAGCCTCGAACAGACAATGTGGAGGAGCGAACAGGAAGTATTCATATCCGACTCAATGAAGCTATGTACTTCTGGGAAGATTATGATCAGGAGGATCTAGACACTCCTCTCTCCTATTGGAGGACTTGCTACAGCGGTATAGCACATGCCAATCAGGCACTGGAGCTATTAGCCACCTACCCTAAGACCCCACGTGTCAAGGCTCTCTATGGGGAAGCTCTCCTACTGCGAGCCTATCTCCATTACATGATAGCCAATATTTGGGCAGAGCCTTATGGTTACAACGCAGCTGAAGTCCCGGGCATTCCTTATGTGACGACGCCCGAAAAGCATGCTCTTGTGAATTATTCTCGAGGCACTCTGGAAGAGGTTTACGAGAAGATAGAAGCAGATCTCAAGCTCGGTATCACACTGGTGGACGACAGCTTCTACTCTCATCCCGCATTCCACTTCAACAAGAAAGCAGCCTACGCCTTTGCAGTTCGTTTCTACCTCACCGTAGGGGATTGGGAGAGTGTCATAGCCTATGCAGACTATGTGCTGGGATATCGTCCGGAGAAGGCCTTGAGGGATTGGGAGAGATATCGCAGGGAGTTGGGATATAACTTCTCTGCACTTCATACGCTTTACACCTCTTCTCAGGAGCCTGCCAACCTCCTACTGACCACTACAGAGAGTCGTATCCAAAGGTATCTGCCTGTGGAGAGGTACGGAATGACTCGTCGACTGAAAGATAAGATCATGAAGAAGAGTATCGATAACAGTGGTATAAAGACGGGGGATGCTGACAAGAAATACATGTTTGTGCGTAGCAATCCCGGAAGTGACGGGTACTATCAGTCTAAGTTTGATGAAACATCTCTCTCGGGCAGCACAAGCAGCAAGCCGGATGGAATCTTTGTGACCAACGTGCTCTTCACCACAGAGGAGGTGATGCTTGCTCGTATGGAGGCTTATGCCATGAAAGGAGAGTACAACCGTGCCATAGATGATCTCCTGATGTATCTGCAGGTGAAGGTGGGCGGAGAGCTTCCTGTGAGCGACCGAAGTGTATACACCTCCCTCAAGCCTCAAGATGCCAATGTCTTCACACCCTTCTATGGACTCTCTACGAAACAAGAAGCTCTGATACGCATCATTGCGGACTTTCGCCGCAAGGAGTTTATACATGAAGGTCTGAGGTGGTTTGACATACGACGCTTTCATCTGCCGGTAACCAGAAGTTCCCGAAATCCTCTCTACCGTCCTCTGCAGAAGAATGACAAAAGAAAGATCCTCCAACTTCCCGATGAGGCTATCCTCAAAGGACTAGAACCTAACCCCAGAGACATATGAGATACCCATACTATATATTGTATAGTCTACTGATACTCTCCTCCTGCCAAGTTCAGGAGAGATTATCTCCCGATAGTGTTGTAGAAGCAGCTTATCCTGAAGAAGAAACCTCGACACCGGATGATTGGATCAAAAGAGAGTTGACTACTCCCTACGGCATAGAGGTTCGCTACAAGTGGAGCAGAGAAGCTGAGGTCGAAGGACGCTACCTCTATCCTCCTTCTCCTGATAAGGTGCTCAGCATCCTCAAGGCTATGAAGTACCTCTGGATTGATACTTATGCCATAGCAAAGCCCGGATCATCTCCTTTCCTCAAAGGAAAAGCTCCCCTTCGCATCACGCTCTATGGAGGATCCAATGTAGATGTCAATGGTATCGAACTACCGAGTGACCCTACCAAGGCAGGCATAGAGATGTCTCTCTACGATGTAAATACCTTTGACCCTACAGATCGTAACCATCTCCTTCAACTCATGCGCAATGTATATCACCAGAGTACAACCCGACTCCTGGATATCATTCCCTACGACCGTGAAGGATTCATGAGCCACAGTCTAAAGGAGTACAATCCCGACACTTATGATCAGCAGGACTATCTCATGAGGCTGACCAAACCGGAACGTTACAAGATTCACCCGGCTGCACTGAAAAGAGGGTTTCTCTCCTTCTACGCTGTCCTCTCTCCAGAGGAAGACTTTGCCGAGATGGTCAGCATCAACCTCACCCACACTCCCGTAGAGATCACCGAAGCCATCCAGCGCAGTGCAATTCCGGACAGTGATTCGGATCCCATTATCCACCAACGTAATATGGATCAAGCACGTCGAGCTCATGCTGCACTCACTGCCAAACAGGCTTATGTCGAAGAGTACTTCAGGAGTAAACTTGGCATAAGTCTCAAGAGTATGCAGCTCCTCAGTCTCACACGTCTCAATACTTACAGAGATCAATCCCGTACTTCCGAGCAACCATGATCAAGAAGATATTCATCTCTCTCCTGCTGCTTCCTGTGCTACTCTCCTGCATGCAGAGTAAGCCTATCGATGATACTCCCACTGAGAGGATCACTACTGCCATCCTCAACCTGCGGGACACACTCACTTCTGCTCCTTACGGATGGAGGGTCATCTACTTTCCTCGCACCGACTCTCTTCTCTATAGTGACCCCAAGGCTACCATCAAGCCTCACGAATACCCCCTTCCGCAGAGTTTCTTCCTCTACGGTGGCAGCTTCTTTACCATGAAGTTTGGCGAGAAGGAGACCTTGACGACTCTCGCCGACTACGATGAGAAATGTTGTACTACTCCCGTTCACAGCAGCTATACCATCGTTCACAACAGCTCCACAGAGTTGATCTTCAGTACCCATACCTACCTACACAGGCTCTCAGATGAAGCATTTCGCGGCTCTTCGAGATGGACCTTTGTGGGACATGATCTTGCAGGCGATCTCATCTTCCGCAGTCATCACTATGCGGAACCTGCTAGAGAGTATATCTGCCTTCAACGTATACAGGAGGACAACGCCACACAGATTACCCGTAAAGCTTGGGAGAATAGGAAGTACTTCGAAGATATGCATGATGCACGCTTATGGATCCACTATGGTGACAAACGCCTCTTCACCAGTGATGTATCGGGATTTGGGGACAAAGGCAAACGCTACTTCCTTTTCCAAGCTACCAAGAAGCGTCACACAGATCCCTCACGTTATCCCGAAGAGACCTATGGACTGGGATCCGGATATGTAGGTACAGACACCGGACTTACCTTCCGTGCAGGACTACGCTATAGCAAGCAGTATATATTCTACGACTTTGAGAGAGTCGGAGACCGATTCATCTGTGAGCTGGTCACCATTTATCCGCGCCTGAGTCACCGTCAGGTATATGTCCCGAAGCACCTCTTTCCGCACGGTGAGCCCACAGGCATTGTGGCAGAGATTTACGATAACCACTAACATCTACCGTTATGAAACCTCTTCATATCCCTCTACTCCTTACCCTACTTCTCATACTCCTCTCCACAGGATGCCGCAGCTCCACAGACATGCCTCGGGAGACTGTGGAGGATCTCCAACGACTCTTTCCCTTCAAAGGTCCCGAGAAGCCTGAAGTGCGATACGAAGAGATGCCTGCCATCCCGGGAGATCCTGAGGTTACGCCCGAGACCTTTCACTATCCCGGAGTAGAGATTCCGGGAGAAGGCAGAGAGTACGAGGTCACCCTCACCTGCAGCTATAGAGAGACAAACTTCGGCAGACCGGTCCCCAATCCCTCTTCTGTCTACTACATCAGATACATCGCTGCAGACAAGTCCCTCTCTACCATTGCCAGTAAGCAGATTGAGGGTGTTGCAGTGGATCATTTACTGACGAATATGAAGCCCTTCACACTGAAGTTCAAGGCACGTTCAGGCTTTCCGATATTCGTGGCAGTCACCGGTTCGGGTCCCCGGGCATCTACGGTTGCTGCTCAGATCTCTGCAGTAAGTACCGACGGACTTCTACGCTCTCCGGTGCTCTCCACAGAGCTCACCCAAAACCACGACGGCATGGACCGCTTGGATGCTCCCTATTGCAAGTATATCATCCTCCCCTAATCTCCTCATTGATACCCATGATCATTAGACTCAAAAGGATACTCCTTCCCGTCTTGGTACCCATATGTACGCTGATGGGCTGTACTCCCAATCGGGAAGGGCTTACGGTGGACTCTGCGTTCATGTACCCGATACCCACCGTTCCTCCTTACTCCTTCTCTCGCAACGGTTACTCCTCGGTCAATACACTTGAAGTGGAGCTCCTCAGGGATGCCTTCAATGAAATCCATATCCGTCTGGAGAGAAGCCTACTGGACAATGACAAGCTTGTCCGGGACCTCATGGATACTTACCAAGGCAAATATTCCTCCGTTCATCCTCGCACCACGATCTCGACCAGCCGTATACATGCCGATGAGTCCCCGCGTCTTCAAGCCAAAGCAGACTCTATCCTCATGCTTGCCGCCGTCACCAAAGGCTACGGAGCTCCCGACCCCTCACTGCTGCGACGCCGAAGTGCCGAGCCGGGAGTCTCGGGATCCGTAGGGTGGAGCTTTGTGGACAATAACAAGTTCTACGTAGATGCCAAAGGAGTTCGCCTAAGCTATCTCTTCGAGGGGATCGTGATGGGGACTGTATACTTGGATCGGATGATGTGCACACACCTGGACGAAAGCACGCTGATGAACCAAGAGATAAGGATGAAGCATGTACAAGGCGAACTCCTTGTCGGGCACAACTTCACCCATCTAGAGCACTCCTGGGATCTGGGCTACGGATACTTCCGACCCTGGCACACGGAGCTCTCACGCGATCCTTCTCCTCTCGTCGGTGAATGCTTGGCTCAGATAGAGATCGCCCTGGCTCAGGGACGCATAGACCTTCACTATCGCGACTTCACACACTTCGAAGAGCAGCTCACCATCATCCGCAGAGAGATGTCGCGGGCAGTGGTGATTCACGTGATGAGGCTCCTGGCAGGTGAACAGACCCTTGCCAACCTCCGGGAGGATCCCCGCCAAGCCTTCTCCAACCTCTCCTCGGCATGTGGTCTGATCCACGCCCTGCCCTATCTGCGAAGTCCCGAGGGTGCTCCCTACTTCTCCCATGCCATGGTTGATATGTGGGTCGGCAAACTGCTGGAGGGTAACGGGCTGTGGGAAAAGGAGAGACTGCAATCGGGCATCGAAGTTCCCGGATCTCTGCTCCACATCGCCTCGGAGATCGGCAAGCCTCTGGGCATCACTCTCCACCAACTCAAGATATGATCTCATCCCGTGCTCCCAAGCTCCTTCTCACAGACTCGAGAGAAGCGCTTTATAAACTAATGAGTTTATCATCGTAAACATACTATGTCTTTGATTAGAAACTAATGAGTTTATCATCGTAAACATACTATGTCTTTGATTAGAAACTAATGAGTTTACAACCATAAACTAATTAGTTTATCGGAAGGATCTCGGGAGCTCATCTCATCATCCTTACAACCACCTCATTTCAAACCAATTACAAGACCATATGAATAGACTGACAAGATCACTACTAACAGCCTTCCTGCTCCCTCTGGGTGCATTGGCTCAGCAGAACCTTATCCCGAACGGTAGCTTCGAGAAAACTGTAAATCATGGAGATTTCTCCTTACCCGTTAATTGGGGAGGTATATTTCCTTCAAATTCATGGAAAGCTCCTGAAGCTCACACCGGCACTAATGCACTAGAACTTGATGCCGGGAATAGTAGTTTCCTAAGTATTAAAGATGAGATGGGCAGGAGTTACCTTCCCATCCCTATCAAGGTGGGTGTTGATTATACGCTAAGCTTTTGGTACAAGGGGAAAATGTTGAACGACTCTCAACCCGTATCTATTGACCTCAATATTACCACGTGGATCAACATATTCAATGGAGAATCTAAGATTACTCAAAAAACAGTACCACCTTCAGTGAAAGCAGAGGGTACTTGGAAGCAAATGGTTATCAACTTTAAAGTTGATGAGCCTAATGCCACACATGTCACTCTTTGGTTTAGCGTTAATAGATGGCTTCAGATGGGACGAGTATTTGTCGATGACTTCGACCTAAGGGAGGGAAGCACTCCTCCATATGTCGAAAAGCCTAAAGCTCCTGGAACGCCCAAGCAATTGGGTGATCAACATCAACGCGAAGCTCTTATAGGATGGGCAGAGTTTGACCCTTCCGTAACCTCTTGGGAGCTTACTTTAGAGGGCAAAGATCCTGTGACGGTGACTACGAAGGAGTATCTGATCACGGGACTCGAGCCGGGTAAACGGTACAACTATACCTTAAAGAGTATCAAGGGTAAGGAGAAGTCCGAACCTGTAGAGGGTTTCGTCCTCACGTCAAGGATGGACTATGAGGCTGACTCCCCGGATAGAATTCCCTACCTACGCACGCTCAAGGAGGTGAGTACCCATGGCAAGGTATCCAAGACCCTTGACCTTTTCTTCAATGACCTCGCCAGGGGGGACGCCAAGATCACTTACTACGTTGACGGCACCAAGGTGGAGCCCAAGGGACATACCCTTACCTTCCCCAAGACAGGATCGGTAGTACTCCGCATGGTGGTCGAGGAGTCTTCCACCGACAAGTGGGATATACTCTACAAGCTCACCGTGACCGAATAAATGCCTTCTTCACCATCAATCCTACGACAAATGAATACTTATATATATAGATCCACACTCTTCATCATCTTGTCTGCTCTGTGCAGCATCCTGCTCTTCTCGTGCAAGTCTAAGAACGAACCCACTGCTGTCCCTGAGATCAAAATAGGATCAGAGACCTCTCCACTCAAGGAGATCTCACTCACCAAGGATGCCTCTAAGGACCTCCTCCTCTTTGGGGGGAATGGTCGATACGAAGCCAATGCCGAGAAGTCCGATATCGCTCATGTCCAAGTCATCAAAGATACCCTTCGCATCAAGGGACTTAAGGAAGGCGAAACCTTTGCCACCATCTCTTCACACAACATGAAAGCTCGCCTGACCATCAAGGTAATACCTCCCGATCTGGGTATGAGTCAGAAGGAGATCACACTCTTTCCCGGTACTATCAACAAAGAGGTATCCCTCTCCGGTAGTGACCGTACAAAGCTCTCTGCCACGATGAAGCCTGAAGGATGCATCACCTACAAGTGGGAGAGTGGTCAGCTCGTGATAGATCCCAAGTACGAAGGCGATGCCACCATCACGGCATCGTATGGAGGAAAGGAGGAGAAGCTCTCCATAAAGGTGCGTTGTGAAGGGGAGCTTTCCGAAGCTTTCGGGCTATACGATACAGTGCGAAGGAGTCTGCAGACAGTGATGAACGCTCGGATGTATGTGCATAAGGTGGGGCAGTCCATCCGTATGTATGACAGCCTCTTCCCCACCTCCTCCAAAGCTAATCTCAACGTCACACTCTCTTCGACACCTGAAAAGGGTAAGAGCGTCAAGGTGACTCTCCAAGGCTCAGGAGACTCTACCGGCGCTCTCGAAAGGAAACTCGGCAAAGGTCCGCAAAGCGTAGAACTGGAAGTAACCGAAGTAACCCCAACAGCCATCCATCTCCTCGGCAAAGGGTTCAAGCTGGTGCTCCCCACAGAAAGCCTCTAAAGAGACCCCTAAGCCACAAGCGGTCGAAGGAAGAGCAACGAGCCCTAGCTACTCTTCCTTCGACCGCGTTTTATCATACCCTCATGCCAAACACAAACCGACTCCCGTAATACCTTATTTCCAGCAGAAACTAGTAATACTTATATTTCCCTCTTAGAACATTTTAATGACAGAATGACAGAACATATTGTTGAAGCAAAAAATAAATACTATATTTCGATCGTGATCTATTAAAACAAAACTGACGATTAAGACAAACCTAACTCATAAGCCTAATGATAGGACTATTGGCAACTTAACAAATTTCCAACCAATGAAATCATCTAAAATTTCGCATGAGATTCTATCACTGTTAATATCAGTTTTAGGGTTGTTCATGCTCTCATGCTCTCAGCAGAATCTCAAAGCTCCCAGACATTTCTCTCAAGAGAGAGACTATAGTAAGTCTTTACTTACTGTCGAAGAAGCTGCAACTCAATCTATCGAAGTTCACTCGGCTCTCTTTGGGAATGGGCTTAGATCTAAGTCCATTCCCCAAATATCCAGTGTTGAAAGGATAGAACCTTTGTTACGATCAGCTGATAAGTCAATCGGTGGGGTTTATGTCATAAACTTCAAAGACAATCAGGGTTATGTAGTATTGTCAGAAAACAAGTATAGTTCTGTACCGATAGTTTGTGCTTGTCCTACTGGCAATCTTGATCCTAATAAGCCCACTGAAAACATGAACGTCATTCCCGTGCTAATGAACACGGACGCTCTTCTAGTGGCACATTATGACGATGATCGTAAGAGACAGTTACCTGATACACTATTTACCGATACTGATGGTAATGTCTATACATGGGAAGATGCAATGAATAAAACTCGTGATGTATTTGGTCCATGGGAGATATATTCTCAAGAGGAATCGTTAATTCAAACTCATTGGTACCAATCTGGCAATTATAGCTCATATACGCCTATCATCAAAGGAAGACATACTCCAGTTGGATGTGCAGCGGTGGCAGTAGGACAGATCATGGGATTTCACAATTACCCTAAATTCGACTGGAAACTCATTATTCCAGACTATAATTTGGAAAAAGAGTATTGTAAGTCGACAATCGGCACATTCCTAGTAGATTTGGGATTACCTCATAATCTGAATATGAATTACGCACTAGGAGGAAGTGGCGCAGATATCAGCAACGTTTCTCGAACTTTTAGGAACTATAATTTTTCAAGTGGCGAACCTGAGGATTATAGGTGGAGCGTTCTAGAATTGGAATTTAAAAATAGGAGACCTGTTTTTATGTCTGGGTATGAGTACAGGCACGAACGAAAGAAACCAAAATTCTTAATATGGGGTGGTGGAACTGAAATATTTTACACTGGTGGACATGCATGGGTACTAGATGGCATCAGGGTACTGAGACGAGAAGTAACTGCTGTTCGTATTATGGATAGTATACCGATGTATTCTTATTACCAAACACGTGAATTGGTACACTGTAATTTTGGTTGGGGCGGTCTATCAGACGGCTACTATGTTAGTGAAGCTTTCGATACCAGTACTGATCCAGTCATGCGTAGTTCTGAGGATAATGAAAAGGTTGAGATAATTCAAGGTAGAGAGAATTACTTCAATTATAATCTCAAAATGATAACAGGTATCTCAAAATGAAACGATTGTATATTACGTGTATAAGTATCAGTACAGCTATTATGCTGCTATTACCAATATGGAGTGGATGTGACGAAGGACCGAATGATGACTGGAAAAGGATTACTGGGTCCAGCGAATCGCCTTATCTATTTTCGGGGATTATCACACCTACTAAGATCGGCATAGTGGATACAAGAATTAAGTTGAAGAGCCCTTATGGAGGGATTACCATCGAACTCTATGGACCCTACTATCATCAACATGTATCCACTGAGATGGATGCTAAATTTAAAGAGTTGGCTTTCCAACTGGGGGATATCCCTTCAGGGAAACCTTACTACCACATAGGGCCGGCAGACCATGTGACCTCTTCTGCAGATATTACGGGATTGAAGGTCAAGGCCTTGAGCAACTATAATGATACTTACCCTGAGGGATCTATATTGACCGACATTATATTAGCGTCCTATTCGAGCTTTGATTCAGTGATTCTACGTGCTTCGTCACCTGAGATCTTCGGTTCACATTGCTTCCGTACTGTAAAGGATAGCAAAGTCAAGGATGAAATATTTCCTATCAAAGTTCCTGCCCTATTGAGGTTGATGCATGACCTCAATCATCGAACCAATGCTTCAGCTGAGTTTATGCGTCTGAACTTTAAGGAGAAGCCTAATACTCCTGAACAGACCCTTGAAGTGACGCTCAATCTTTCAGATGGCACCCAATTGAAAGACACGGCAGTGGTAAGCATTAATTAGACACTCAAACATCAATGTACTGCCGGGCGACACAATCAGAGCATCAAATTTTAGGTGGTTAGCACACCGCTCAAAAGTTTGGTAGGGGTTTTTCTCAAATTACCCCTACCTTTTTTCTGAATTACCCCTACTTTTTTTCGAATTACCCTTACCTTTTTAGGCATCATACAAATATCTGTATATCAGAGGAATGAGGCAACCGATCGAAGGACCTTATTTCTGTGAAATTATACTCCATTTCAAACGTCTCTAAGCTCGCATTTGCCGGCATTGGGATGGAATGTGTGGAGAGGGAGCATATATATTTGGATTATATTTGTACCGTAGATTTCTGTAATTAGAATTAGATGTATAGCTATCAATGAAAGTACGATCCCTGATCCTAACCCTCGCCGCAGCTCTGTGGAGTCTGTGTGCTCTGGCTCAAGAAGCTCCTGCCAACTTTCAATGCCAAGTAGGATTCTCCTACCAGCTTAGCTACCAAAACAATTGGGGTAGCAGCAGCGCTGTCATAGTTACCGTCCGGCCCAACTCTCCTGCCTCCCGTGCCGGTCTGAAGGTGGGGGACATTATTGAGACTATTGAAGGACAGAAGACTACCGAGTTGCAAGAGGAGACCATCAATTCGCTCCTCACACGTCCGGATCGCTCCTCTGTCAACCTTATGGTCACCAATTTCGGATACAAGAGTAAGCCGGTAACTCTCCACAAAGTTTGCCGACCTATCGATGCTCTAAGTGAAGATAATCTGGCTGAAGCCTTTGCGTGGTATAGTCTGGAGGATGTCACTGACCGTCGCATAGTCATGCCCTTCGTGTACACTGCACCAAGCCGTAAGGACTTCTTCGCCTACAAGACCTTCAGCATGTATCCCATCTCCGGACAGTATACCCCCATGGATGATGTGATCAACGGTACGATCATTGCTGCTCTGAAGGAGAAGGGTCTGGAATACAAGGCACAAGGTGGGGATCTGCTGGTGCGTACCTCTTATAAGCTGGACAATAACCCTATCTACAGGTCCGGACATCAGTCGGATCCGAACTTTAAGAACTATCGCTTCGACAGCTCTGCCGGACTGATCAAAGAGTTCCCCTTCGCATCATTATCCTCTCCGGACTATGAAGGGAAGTTTATACTGGAGCTGGGGATTGACCTCATTGATGCCAAGGATAAAATAACGGTGTGGGAGATCAAGGCTAAAGATCGCTTGCACGAAAGCTTCGGGGTGGATCGCTATGCCAAGGCATTTGTACCCCAGATGTTTATGAACTTCCCCTTCCAACGCTACATCAAGAATCCCGTCTATGTGCTACACCGTAAGAGCTACCTCTACACCGGGATATCGTATGATGCCAAGAATATGAAGAACATCTACTTTGTAGATCCCGAAAGCCCTGCGGCAGCTGCAGGAATCCGAGCTGGGGACATCGTAGAGTCCATCAACGGGATCAAGATGAACAGGTCTTCAGAGGCGCTGACGGATGCGTATAAGAGGTTTATCACAGCATCTTTTGACTACCGAGATCCCTCGACCCTCTTCGTCAATGACATGGGATTTAGGCGCAATATGTACTGGGACAAGACCAAGTATCCACAGATCAATGAGCTGGTGCATCGAGGAGAATTCTTACCGGTATTCTCATACCTCTTCAGCCATCGCCCTTATATCTATAACCCTCCTATCAAGGAGCTGGTATTCGAGATCAAACGGGATGGGAAAAAGCAGGCTCTGATCGTGCGTCCTCAGCTGATGAAGGGGGACTATCTGGAACTAAAATAGGGAGCATAAGAGACCTTGGGGAGTGTATCGCCACAGCGAGAGCTCCCCTGTCTCGTTTTAGAGGGGCACTCTTTAGTGTGGCATATCCTATTCTTAACAGGTTCGTAACAGGTTTGAAACCGATTCGTTATGATAACGTTATAAGTTTGCATTGCGGTAGAATACCCCGACCTATATGGCATTAAAGAACTTAGATTTATACACTAATTCCATACATATCTCATTATGAAAATCAGAAATCTGACCACCCTACTGCTTATAGCCTTGATAGCAGTATCCTGTAATTCAGGAAAGATCCAACTCTCCGGTGCCGGAGCTACCTTTCCTGCTCCCTTCTACAATATTGTCGTGAAGGAGTTTGCCAAGGAGTACCAGACTGATGTCAGCTACGGAGCTACCGGTAGCGGCAGCGGTATCCGCAATCTTAAGGATCTTACCATAGACTTCGGTGGTACAGATGTCTTCCTCTCAGATCAGGAGATGAAGGATATGCCCGCTGAGGTGATCCATGTGCCTACCTGCCTGGGAGCCGTTGTGGTGGCTTATAATCTGAAGGAGGTATCCGAACTCCACCTTGATAGTGAGACTATTACCGATATCTTTACCGGCAAGATCACCAACTGGAATGATCCCAAACTTGCTGCTCTGAACCCCGGAGTGACCCTTCCGGATCAGACTATCACCGTAGTATATCGTAGCGATGGTAGTGGTACCACAGCGGTCTTCTCCGGATACATGTCTGAGGCGTCGGCAGAGTGGAAGAGTGCCATCGGAGAGGGTAAGTCTCTGAACTTCCCCGTGGGTATAGCTGCCAAGGGTAACCCCGGGGTAGCAGGATCCATAGCTGAGACTGTGGGAGCTATTGGCTATATCGGAAGTGAATATGCCTTCGCCCTGAATATACCCTCTGCTAAGCTTAAGAATAGAGCAGGTAACTTCGTGGCTGCCAACAGTGCCTCCATCGCTGCTTCTGCTACTGAAGACTTCCCGGATGATACTCGCACAGTAATATACAACTCAGACAATCCCGATGCATATCCCATCAGCACGTTGACATGGCTGATCGCCTATAGAGAGCAGTCCTACAATGGTAGATCCGGAGAGCAAGCAGAACTATTGAAAGTCTTCCTGAGCTATGTAATCAGTGACAAGGGTGGCGAGATAGCATCCAAGACTCACTATGTAGCTCTGCCTCCGGCTGCAAAGAACAAAGCCATGGGGCAGATCAACTCCATGACCTTTGAGGGTAAACCTCTCAACTAATTGGTACAAATAGAGTATCTGAACCCTAACCGTTAGACTGTTTAGGATGAAAGATAAGCTACTCAAGGGGCTCTTGCTGATAGCGGCTATCAGTATCATTCCCCTCTCTGCCGGCATCATCTACTCGCTGACGAGTGAGAGCTGGGATATATGGACGCAGTACCATGTAGGGAACTTCCTCACGGGAACAACCTGGGATGCCTCCACAGACACTTATGGTGCTTGGCCCTTCATCGTCGGCACCTTGATGACCTCCTTCATCGCTTTGCTGATATGTATACCCTTCTCACTCTCTGTAGCGCTCTTCACCGGAGAGTACTTCAAGGGTCGCAAGGTAGCAAAGTGGCTCTCGACGATCATCGACCTTCTGGCAGGAATCCCCTCGATCGTGTACGGTCTGTGGGGGTTCTATGCCGTGAGACCTCTGCTGATCTCCTTGGGGGTGAGTGCCCAAGGCTTCGGTGTGCTACTGGCATCATTGGTGTTGGCGATCATGATCATACCCTATGCCTCATCGCTGAGTGCAGAATTCCTGAGCATGGTGCCCAGGGATCTCAAGGAGGCTGCCTATGGTATGGGAGCTACGCAATGGGGAGTGATACGCAGAGTAAGCTTTCCGGTGGCGGGAAGTGGTATCTTTGCGGCGTTCATCCTTGCACTTGGGAGAGCTTTGGGAGAGACTATGGCTGTAACCATGCTGATCGGGAATACCACCAACATCCCCACACACCTGGGAGATACCGGAAACTCTATGGCAAGTATCATTGCTAATCAGTTCGGTGAAGCTCAGGGTCTCAAGCTGGATGCCCTCTATGCCATAGGGTTGGTCCTTTTCCTCCTCACCATGGTCATCAATATCATCGCTAAGTCGGTGATCAAACGCCTTCACTCGAGATGAGCCACGTCAATAGTTATTCCGACAGTCGTACGCGCACACGCTCAGCTCGTAGCAAGTTTATCTACGGACTGGTCATAGTACTTAGCGTCCTCACCTGCATCCCTCTCTTTGCGATCATCCTACAGCTGATCATCAAAGGGTACAGGCAGCTCAACATCAGCCTCATCACTGAGGTGGCTCCTACCTCCCTCGAGGCGATGTTCGCGATACAAAATGGAGATGTCATCCCCGGCGGGATCCTCAATGGTATCGTAGGTACCGCCCTGATGCTACTGATAGCCATGGTGATAGCCATCCCCATAGGTATCCTCTGTGGAATATATCTTGCGGAGAAAGGGTCCTCCAGACTCGCCGGACTCATCCGAGACCTTACGGACATCCTACAGGGTATACCCTCTATCGTCATCGGTATTGTGGTCTACCTCTGGGTGGTGAAGACCATGTCCTCCTTCTCAGCTCTTGCAGGGGGTATCTCTTTGGCGATCATGATGCTCCCGATGATCATCCGTACCACGGAGGAGAGCGTGAAGATGATCCCCAATTCGCTCAAGGAAGCAGGTATGGCACTGGGTGGATCCTACACTTCGGTACTCTTCAGAGTGATACTTCCCTCAGCCTTTGGCGGACTCTTCACGGGGATCTTGCTAGCGATCTCCCGTGTGGCAGGTGAGACAGCTCCACTTATGGTGACTGCTTTGGGGGCTACGCAGGTGCAGCTGGACATCACCAAACCCTCGAGTGCCATATCCCTTCTGATCTGGGAGTTCTACAATGACCCTAATCTTGCTAACTTAGTCTGGTCATCCTCTCTGCTATTACTAATATTTATCCTTGGTCTCAACCTATTGTCCAAGCACATTGCCAAGAAATGGAAAGTGGAATAAATCCTATCATCGAATTGAGAGATCTCTCCGTCATGTACACTCCTGAGAAGAAAGCTGTAGCTGACGTGAGCATTGAGATCCCTGCCAAGACTGTCACCGCCATCATGGGACCTTCGGGTTGCGGTAAAAGTACTCTCCTCAGAGCCATCAATAGGATGCATGAGCTCTACCCTGAGATCAAGACTGAGGGGGATATACTCCTCAACGGTGAGAGTATCTACGCCATGGACCCCATGATCGTACGCCGACGCATCGGCATGGTCTTCCAGCGTCCCAACCCCTTTCCTATGATGAGTATCGAGGAGAATGTCCTCAGCGGCTACAAGCTCAACGGTATCAGGCTCTATAAGTCTGAGCGCCAAAGCATTGTCGAGGATACCCTCAGGAAGGTTGCTCTCTGGGACGAAGTCAAAGACTCTCTGCGCAAGAAGGGCTCCTACCTCTCGGGTGGTCAGCAACAACGTCTCTGCATCGCACGTACACTTGCCCTCAAGCCTGAAGTAGTACTTATGGATGAGCCCACTTCCGCACTGGATCCCATCTCCACTAACCGCATTGAAGAGTTGATCTTCGAGCTCAAAGAGCAGTTCAGCATCATCATCGTCACGCACAATATGGCTCAGGCTGCCCGTGTCTCTGACAACTCCATGTTCATGTTCCTCGGAGAACTCGTGGAGTTTGGTAATACTCAACAGATGTTTACCAAGCCTAAGCACAAGAAGACTGAAGACTACCTCACCGGTATCTTCAGTTGATTACATTACTCTCATCACTCTCACCCTAGAGATATACTAGCCATGACCATCATCAAAGAACACCAACTACAGATTCTGCTCAACGAATTTGAGCTCATCTCCAAGAATACTATTACACAGTGCCTGCTCCTCAAAGATCTCTTTGGGGACCCGACTCAGCAGAAACTCATAGAAGAAGCTGAGCAGAATGAGATCCTCATCGACAGACTTGAGAAGAAGATCCGCGGAGAAGTAGCCTTTACCATCTTCATGTTTGGTCCCGTTGCTGAAGATCTTCGCAGGATCATCTCCTACCAGGACATCACCTCCAACCTCGAACGTGTCGGAGACATGGTCCTCAACATCATCCGCTACCTCATGGAGACCAACCTCCATACCCCTGAACTCCTGGAGATCCACCGTCTCCTTGAGGATATGCTGGATGCTGTCACACTTATGCTTCGCAATTCTATCCTCTCCTTCTCCACTAAGGATATTGACACCGCTCGTGAGGTACTTACGTCCGACGACGAGGTGGATGCTCTCTATCGCAAGGTTCGGGAGATGGTAGTGACCACCTTTTCCGGCACCAAGAACAGCCGTAGCGATGTCGTGGGACTAATTAATATTGAGGCTATTGCTCACAATCTTGAGCGTTGTGGCGACAGTGCCACCAATATAGCAGAGTCCACTATCTATCTCATCAATGGAGAAGATATCAGGCATGAGTACTAATAAGATCCTCATCGTCGACGATGAGGAAGATATACGCGAGATATTACAATTCAACCTTGAGCACGAAGGCTACCGTACCATCGCTGTAGACTCTGCCGAAGAGGCTCTTACCCTCGAATTCTCTGACATCTCACTCATCCTTCTGGACGTGATGATGAAGGGCATGAGTGGCTTTCAGATGGCAGACAAGCTCCGAAAGTTTCACATCGAGATACCCATCATCTTCCTTACAGCCCGTGATACCGAGAACGACATGCTCACAGGCTTCTCGGTAGGTGCCGATGACTACATCAAGAAGCCCTTCTCCATCAAGGAGGTCATCGCACGTGTCAAGAGTGCCCTTCGGCGCTCAGGTGCCATCCCTCCCGACAATGCCAACCTAATCATTATGGGTGATTTGGAGATGGACACCCTCGCCAAGACTGTCCAAATGCGGAATAAGCTCATAGATGTCACTCGTACCGAATATGAGATCCTCCACCTTTTGGTCTCTAACGAAGGAAGGATCTTCTCTAGGGCAGAGATCCTCGACAATGTTTGGGATGATGAAAGTATGGTCCTCGAGCGAACCATTGACGTTCACATCGCTCGATTGAGAAAGAAACTCAAACATATGGGCAAGAATATCCACAATCGTGTGGGATTTGGATACTCTTTCAAACGCAATAATACCAATGAACAGTAAAATCAGACTTAACCTAACTTCCAAGCTTCTACTCACCACCCTCGTCCTCTTTGGGATATTCACGCTGGTTCTGATAGGAGTGCAGCGCAATGAAGAACGCAACTACCGCAAAGCCATCCTTAATGAAAGGCTCGATGTCTACGCAGACATGGTTCATGAATGGATGTTTGACGGGGACTCCCTAACGCTTACTCCCCCTGCTTTACCGAATGAGGTACGTGTAACTCTCATTGATGACGAAGGCAAAGTCCTCTACGACACCCGCGTATCAGATGTCAGCAGCATGCGTAATCATGGACGAGTCCCTGAGGTACTCTCTGCACGATACCACGATTACGGCTCGGACATTCGAGTCTCAGAGACGACCAAGGAGCCTACGCTCTACCATGCCAAATATTATGGCAACGCTTATGTCCGCACGGCCCTGCCATACGATGCCAGTATCAAGAGTAGTCTCAAGGCTACTCCCTACTTTATCGTCACCACGATTATTCTATACATCCTCGTCTCCCTCCTTCTCCTCTTCTTCAATAGGCGATACAATAGGGCTCTCCAGCGACTCCGCAACCTCAGCCGAGACATCAAGATGAACCGCATGGTCTCCGATGAAGAGTATACGGATGATGAGCTGGGAGAGATCAGTCTCGAACTCATGGAGATCCTCCGTCAGAAGGAGGAGGCTAAGCAGGAGCTGGTTGATGCCAAAGAGCGTCTCATTCGCCACTTCAACCTCTCCAAGATCGGCATCGCCATGTTTGACAAGCAAGGTCACAACGTCTACAGCAACAGCCACTTCATCCAGTATATCAACATGATGGCGGTTCATCCCATTGTAGACCTCAGTGAACTTCTGGACGAAGAGGAGCTTGCTCCCATCAAAACCTTTCTGGCTGAAGAGGATTCCGACACCATTTCCCGAAAGGTCATCGTACACCGTGAGCATATCATCTTCGAGATCCGGGGGATCAAAGCCGGTGACGGAAGTTATGAGATCACCATTGAGGACATCACCGAGGAGGAGAAGAATCACATCCTCAAGCAGGAGATGACCAGCAACATCGCTCACGAGATACGTACCCCGGTAGCGGTTATGCGCGGATACCTCGAGACTCTTATGGATAAGGAGATCCCCCTAGAGCAGAGACAATCCTTCGTGAATAAGGCGTACAACCAAGCTCTCAAGCTCTCCGAACTCATGGAGGATATACGCCTGCTCTCCAAGATGGAAGAGCGCAACGAATCCTTCACCTTCGAGGAGATCGATCTCTACGAACTCGTCGAATCCATCCGTGAGGATAAGAAGGAGATGATCGTCCGGAGCAGCGCTCATCTGGAGAATGCCCTACCCCAAGAGACTTTTGTTCCCGGGAATAGAACGCTACTCCTCTCCATCTTCAACAATATCATTGAGAATTCCCTCAAGTACGGTGGCAAGAATATAACGATACATATCGAGTGCTACCATGAGGATGACAGCTTCCTCTACTTCTCCATCCATGACACCGGAGCCGGAGTGGATGTTAAGCACCTCAATAGAATCTTTGAGAGGTTCTACAGAGTGGATGAGGGTAGATGCCGTACCACAGGTGGTACCGGTCTGGGACTCTCCATCGTCCGCAATGCCATCCATATGCATGGAGGAGAGGTGCAGGCTCGTCGCCACAAGTCCGGAGGGCTGGAGATCCTCTTCAACCTTCGCAAGCAGGCTCCCGGAGGATTGAAGAACTAACCTTTCGGGGTGAAAGAAATTCGTTTCCCCATCACATATAGCACTTCGGCACCCTTTAGGATGCCCTCTAGCACAATCGCCTTTGGAAGTAGCATTCCAAAGGCGATTGTGCTTAGTTCCCTTTCCATCGAACCACTGCATATTCACACCCTGTCACCCTTATGATTACGAATTATCACAAGGATGCTATGCTACAGAAGCACTATTGGCAAAGTATGCCGGAAGTGGGTCAGGTTTTTAGGGAGCCAGGCGATCGAGAGACCAAGTGCCATCTTCCTGCTTTTCGTACAGGAACCTATCATGCAGACGGCTCTCTCTTCCTTGCCAAAACTCTACTCGGTGTGCGATCACCTCAAACCCACCCCAATTATCAGGTCTGGGAACGGTTCGCCCGGTGTACTTGAGACTCTCTTTGGCAAACTCTGTCATGATCCAGGTCCGAGAGGGGATTGGATGGCTCTGCGGAGAGATCCTCGCCCCCACCCGGCTCGTATAGGGACGGGTACGGAAGTAGGCATCGGAGACTTCGCCGGGGACATGACGACAGATACCCTCGACATGAATCTGCCGCTGCAACTGATGCCATAGAAAAGTGAGGCAGACATGCGGGTTGAGATCGATCTGTTGCCCTTTGCGGCTTTCATAGTTGGAGTAGAAGATGAACTTTCCCTCCTTGACCTCCTTGAGTAGGACAGTTCGCGCAGAAGGATGCCCCTCGGTATCTGCTGTGGAGACGATCACTGCAGTGGGCTCAATAACCTTGAGGTCCACCGCCTCCTGTATCCACTCTTCAGCCTTGAGGAGCGGATCAGCGGGCATATCCTTGCGTGAGAGTGAGGAGACTTTATACTCTCGACGTATATCTTGTAGATTGAGATCCATGGTGATTGATATGTTTGGAGGATGTTAGTGTTTCCAGAATCCCGGATGGAAGAGAGTTACCACGGTGAAGATCTCCAGACGTCCGGTGACCATCAGGAGACTGAGTATCACTTTGGAGTGTGCAGAGAGGACGCCAAAGTTTTCGGTAGGTCCGAGCTTTCCCACGTCCGGTCCTGAGTTGGAGATACAGGATATGGCAGTGAAGAGAGACTCCTCCACAGAGTATCCCTCGAGAGATACCACTATGGCACACACATAGACGAGGCTTAGGTAGGCAAAGAAGAAGATCAAGACTTGGTGAACCACCCTACCGGGAATGGCTAGGTGATTGATCCGTACCGGAATGACCGCGCTGGGGTGAGTACGTTTGCGCAGCTCATTCATGAGATACTTCAGGAGGATCACGAAGCGAATAGTCTTGAGTCCGCCACTGGTAGAACCGGCACATCCCGATATGAACATCGCAAACATCCCGATCATGCCGAAGAAGGTGAGCCAGACATCGAAGTCCGTGATGGTATAACCCGTGGTGGTGATCAGGCTGACTATCTGTACCAGTGAGTCAAAGAGCGCACCGCCGAAGTCGGTGTAGATCCCTTTGCAGACCAGCCATATGCTGACTATGAGGGTGAGTACAACGATGATACCCAAGAACCATCGGAACTCCGTGTCCTTCCAGAGTCTGCCTCTATCCTTTCGGATCGTAGTGAAGTAGAGGACGGAGAAGTTGGTGGCTCCCAGGATCATGAAGATGGTGGCAATGGTCTCTATATAGTCGGACTGAAAGGCGCCAAGAGAAGCATTGCGGGTAGAGAACCCTCCTGTAGAGAGGCAGGTGGCAGCGTGACTGACAGCCTCATACAAGTCCATGGGACCCAGCCAGAAGAGCAGGGCACACACGAGGGTGAGGATAAGGTAGATGACGACAAGCCACTTCGCCATGGTACCGGTGCGGGGTACAAACCGTTCATGGGTGATACCGGTGGTCTCACTGACGAATAGCTGTGCAGCACCGGATCCCATGACAGGGAGGAAGGCTACGGCAAAGACAACGATGCCCAGCCCCCCTTCCCACTGGGTGAGACTTCGCCAGAAGAGTACACTCTTGGGGAGACTCTCGACATCTGCTATGACAGTAGCTCCCGTGGTGGTGAAGCCCGAGATGGCTTCGAAGAAGGCATCTGCCACGGTAGGTACATATCCTCCCAGCCAGTAAGGCAACATTCCCACCAGAGATATCACAAACCAGCAAAGGGCTACAGTGATCATACCCTCCCTCCTGCCGGCACTATACTTGTGGGAGGATCTGCCCAACCCCATCAGCACGAGACCTAAGGCAGTCATCACACAGACAGTCTGTAGGATGGGGTTGAGTCCGGAGTCGTGGTAGTAGACAGCTAAGATGCCACAAATGAGCAATAGTGGGAGCTGAAAGAGACAGAGTCGCCCCATCATGCTGCAGACGAAGCGGTAGTTGAATAGTCTCGAAAGTCCCTTTTTCTCGTTTAGATCTGAAGACATAGCCTGTGCTAACTACTCAAAAAAGTCCATAACCCTATCTACTGAGGATTCGTTGCAGCTAAAGACCATCACGACATCACCCTCCTGTATCTGCTCATCCCCTGTGATCAATCTCGCATCACGTTGTCTGAGGAGTCCTCCGAAGGTAATACCTTTGGGGAGTTTGAGATCCTTTACAAGCTTCTTGGTCACCTTCGAACCCTTTCGGGCAACGATCTCAAAGACATCAGCCTTTCCTACTGTGAGACACTTGACATTATTGACATCGATATTGAGGAGATGCCTGAAGATGGTTCCTGCTGCTATCAGTTTTTTATTGATCAGATTCCCGATCTCCATCTCCTCCGCCATCTCGAGATAAGCGATATTCTCAATCTCTGCAACAGTGCGGAAGACACCAAACTTCTTAGCGGTCAATGCTGCCAGCATATTGGACTCCGCGTTGTTGGTAAGCGCAAGGAATGCCTCTGTGGAGGCTATCCCCTCATCTTTCAGCAACTCCGGATCTCTGGCATCTCCATGGATCACGAGTACATTATCCTTGACTATCTCCGAGAGTTTACGGCATTTGTCCAGATCCTGCTCAATGATCTTGACGCGAATGTCGGATGGCAAGTATTCAGCAGTACGCACAGCGATGCGACCACCGCCCATGATGATCACCTTATTGACCTCGACACTCTCCTTGCCACAATACTTCCTGACCTCGTCCAGGTGCTCAGGCTTGCAGGTAAAGAAGACCAAATCCCCGGAGAGAATACTATCCGAACCTGCGGGAATGATGGTCTTTTGCTTCCGCTTGATGGCAACTATGTGAAAGTACTTTTCCTCCAATTCACTCAACTCCTTAAGCTGGTTGCCACAGAGGGGAGCATTGTCACGCATCTTCACAGCTACTAGGTTGAGTTGGTCGTTGAAAAGGCTCCAATACTGCCGTGTCCAGGGGAGCTTGATGCCCGAGACTATCTCCTGCGCAGCCAATCTCTCTGGATAGATCATCACATCAACTCCTCTGTGAGCAAAGAATTCGGAGTTGGCAGGTAACAGGTATTCATTATTATTGATCCTGGCAACCGTCTTCTTAGCGCCCAAGGTATCTGCTAGCATGCATGCGATCATGTTCATGCTCTCCTCGGGGGTCACGCTCACAAAGAGGTCTGCCCTCCCTGCTCCCGCCCTTCTGAGATCCTCTATAGAGGTGGGATCTCCAACGTACGGCATCAGTTCAAAGCTATTATCGTAGGCAAACTCTATCCTCTCAGGGTCACTATCCATGAGAATAATGTCATGATTATCCGCAGAAAGGAGTTTAGCCAAATGTGTCCCCACCTCTCCTGCTCCCGCAATAAACAATTTCATACTTTCGTAAATAGATTAATCGAATTGATTAAAAAAACTCTCTTGCCACTTCGCACATATGCTCTACTGTGAGTCCCACATGCTCATACTGCAGTGCTACGGCACCATGCTTCACGAACTCCTCCGGAACTCCGATCCGCTGCACCCTGATATCTATGGAGTGATCCGAGAAGTATTCCAGTATGGCACTGCCCATACCACCGGTCAGCACACCGTCCTCAACAGTAATCACAGTATGATACCTCCCCTTCAGTCCATCCAGCATCTCACTATCCAAGGGGCTAACGAACCTGAGATTCACGTGACCGGGATGGATTCCCTCATCCTCAAGTTGTTGTACCGCCTTGGAGACAATATTTCCGACAGGACCATAGGAGATGAAGACGACCCCTTCTCCCTCCTTCAGTACCTGAGACTTGCCCATGGGGAGCTCTTTCATCTCACGATGCCAGTCGGTTCCTGCCCCTCGCCCTCTCGGATATCGTATGGCGATAGGTCCATTACCTCTACTGACATACTTGTAGGCGGTATACATCATATCCCTAAGCTCCTCTTCATTGAGCGGAGACATCATCCTCAGACCCGGGATACATCGCATGTAGGCTATGTCATAGACACCCTGATGCGTCATGCCATCCTCCCCCACCAGACCTGCTCTATCGAGACAGAAGACTATCGGAGCGCCCTGCATCACGGCATCATGGATCACCTGATCATAAGCCCTCTGCATGAAGGATGAGTATATATTGCAGAAGGGGATCATACCATCCATCGCCAACCCTGCCGAGAAGGTCACCGCATGAGCCTCAGCTATCCCCACGTCGAAGCTTCTATCCGGATACTTCTCCATCATATAGGTCATGGAGCTGCCGGTAGGCATGGCGGGTGTGATACCTACCACACGCTCATCTAGGTCCGCAATGTCCACTAGCGTGTGCCCGAAGACATCCTGATACTTATCATTGAGCTTCACCGAGGGATCCCCTTTGAGGATCTCACCTGTCCGAACATCAAACTTTCCCGGAGCATGCCACACCACAGCCTCTTTCTCAGCCGGGAGATAGCCCTTTCCCTTGATGGTACGGATGTGCAGGAGCTTGGGACCGCTGTAGTCCTTGATCTCCCGGAGTATCCTCACCAGAGATCGGACATTGTGCCCATCCACCGGACCGAAGTAGCGAATGCTGAAGCCTTCGAAGAGGTTGCTCTGATCGTTGATAAGCGCCTTTAGGCTGTTATTAAACTTCAAAATCCCCTTACGCCTCTTCTCATTGATGAGGTGCATCCTCTTCAGCTTCAGGTAGCTCTGATACCTTATATTATTATACGTCCTACTTGTAGTGATGTCCACGAGGTATTTTCCCAAAGCTCCGGCACTGGGATCTATGGACATGTTGTTATCATTGAGTACTACGAGGAGGTCATTGGGATGTGCAGAGGCATTGTTGAGTCCCTCGAATGCCAATCCTCCGGTCATGGAACCGTCACCGACAACAGCGACCACATGCTCCTTGGTACCGCGGAGGTTGCTGGCTATAGCCATTCCTAAGGCTGCGGAGATAGAGTTGGAGGCATGCCCGGCTATAAACGCATCATATACGCTCTCCTCAGGGTGAGGGAATCCACTCATACCACCCCACTTGCGGAGAGTCCCAAACCTCTCTTTGCGACCTGTCAACACCTTATGGGGATAGGCTTGATGCCCCACATCCCAGACGATCTTATCCTTGGGAGTATCATATACATAATGTAGAGCCACCGTGAGCTCCACTACCCCTAGACCGGCAGCCAAGTGACCGGGGTTGCGGGAAAGCTCCTCAAGCAGAAAGGCACGGATCTCCGCACACAAAGCAGGCAACTGGTCCACAGTCAGCCTCTTCAGGTCTGAAGGAAAGGTGATACTATCTAGTAAGGGTGTCGAGTCTTCTATTTTCATTGAATCAAAAGGTCTATCCCCACAGCTCCCCAAGGGACGTACAAATGTACCTAATTCCCCATTATTCTCCTTAAGTAAGCTCTACCTTAATTCCGCAAGGTGAGTATTCAGGTTATGCGGAAGGCTCCAATTACTG
>X289_Eastern_Grey_Kangaroo__coassemble_96_pt1 | contig 62898 bp, 52 predicted proteins | sample X289_Eastern_Grey_Kangaroo__metabat2_low_PE_002 | metagenome-assembled genome bin X289_Eastern_Grey_Kangaroo
CCTTTCTTTTTGAATTACCCCGCCTTTCTTTTTGAATTACCCCGCCTTTCTTTTTGAATTACCCCGCCTTTCTTTTTTGAAAACCCCGCCTTTAGATTTTGGGCATGTCGATCATTGATTTTTTTCTCACAAAGGAGTTTGAAACAGGTGCTGTGGAATGAATAATTAGGTATCTTGGATAAGTAGCCAAAGACTTCCGGACACGGATCATGTATACCCCTTATGGTCAACCTTTAAACCTCATTTTTTGCACTATGAACAGATTACGTTTTTCACGTTACTTCGATGGGGCTTTGTGGCAAAGATACTTTGCTAATAGCAAAGCTCTCTTGTTATTGTCTTTAGCTCTCTATGCTTACTTGATGTATCTGACCCTAAGCCATGGGATAGAAACCTTGTGGAATGGAGATCTAACCCCGGATCCGTCATCGGGCGATATTCTCTTTTACTCCCCGCTGTTGTTGGCACTTGAATACATACTGTACTATCCGGTAGGGAAAAGATTATCTCGCCCGGTCAGAATCGGACCGGCATTGATACCGTGGGTGATCTTGGTGCTGTCTTGTGCGTTTGGTATAGGATTCTTCAAATCCATGACGGTCAAACTGATTCTCCTTTTGGCTGTGGACTTCGGGCTGGTCGTAGCACCCATGAAGGGCGAGGGGAAGAATATGGAGGTGATCCGATCCTTCGTTAGGGTGCAGATCTCACTCTTGGGTACGATCCTGATAGGATTGGTTCTCTATGGATTGACCTACTTGATGGCACTCTGTCTGTGTTACATCTTTGGTCAGACACCAAATGATTTCGTGACAGCAATGGCATGTACATTGCCCGTATATCTCATAACCCCCGTGACCTACCGGATGATGATGGATAGACTTTCGGAGAATGAGCCGGATAAAACACTTTTACACTTTGTTCTCAACAACCTGCTGTTGATTTCGTTTGTGATTTATGTAGGTATTTTGGTACTATATATCGGCAGGCTTGCTGTGACGCTCTCCTACCCTGAAGGGACTATAGGGTGGCTGATGATCCTTTTTTATCTCTTTGGGATGGTGACTCTTGTGGGTAGCTATTATGTGCCAACTCGTAACAATATAAGGTTACAACGCCTATTCAAGTGGATCATGATTCCGGTGATCGCTTTGGCTCTCTGGGCTATTGCAATTCGTGTGAAGGATTATGGATGGACGAGGGACAGGATCTATTACGTGTTAGGTATCGTGGTCATGGTGATCTCTATCGTGGCATGGTTCTTACGTAAGGAAAAGGTATACCTAATTTCCCTGAGTACAGGCGTAGCATTGCTGTGTCTCTTCACGATCATACCGCCCATCTCAGCCACCGGACTGGGATACCGATCTCAAGTGAATAGGACTTTGGAAATGGCTCGGAGGCTGGGTGTGCTGAGGGAAGATGGGACGACTCTCATTCCATCAAAGGAGCTGGGAGTGAGGTTTAAGGAGCGCACTGAGGAGCTAAAAGAGCTTGCCTCATCTATGAGGTATCTGCAACTGAACAGACCCACTTACCAGAAATATATTACGTATCCGCGGTTTGCAGAGGAAGAGGATCTTTGGGTGTGGATCTCAAGTATTGACAATCTCACGAGGGAGCCGGAGGAGGGAACCTTTAGTTTGAACTCCCGGGAACCGATCAAAATAGAAAATCCCGGTCGTTACTCTGCCCTCTACCTGCAGGTTGACGACAGTAGTACGACTCGGGATGAAGTGGTGTTAACCCTCGAAAATGGGAGTGATAAAACGGTTAATGTGCCTATTTCAGAGTTTGAGAATGCTTTGCATCGTGAGAATCTCAGCACTCGTCAACCGTTATGCATCTCCTATGAAGGGTATGATATCTACGTCACTGCCATCACACTGGACAAGGTGAGACCCTATGTCAGCGTGGTGGCAGTAGGTGAGTATTGACCTATTTCCTGAGAATAGAGAGCAATTTGCCGACCGACTCCTTGGCATCTCCGAGGAGTAGGGTTACTTTCGAACTAGGCTCATACAGGGGATTGGGAACACCGGCATAGCCCGGCTTTAGGTCATAGTTGCAGATGATCACATGGTGTGCCCGGTCCACATTGAGCACCGGCATACCGTAGATGGGAGTTCCCTCGGCATCCCGGGCAGCAGGGTTGAGGACATCATTGGCACCTACCACGATGGCAAGATCGGTATCCCCGAAATCCGGATTGATGGAGTCCATCTCAAAGAGCTCATCATAGTCCACATTGACTTCAGCGAGGAGGACATTCATGTGTCCGGGCATACGTCCTGCAACCGGATGGATGGCAAAACGAACCCTCTTGCCCCCTTTTTTAAGTTCATCAGAGAGCTGCTTGACTTCCGACTGAGCCTGCGCCAGCGCCATTCCATAGCCCGGAACGATGATAACGCTCTGTGCTTCCGAGAGGACAGTATCAAGATCCGGTGCAGAAGGGGCAGACTCTTGAGCAGGAAGGGGAGCCTTTTCGTTAGTTGGTATCTCCTTCTCTACATGCGAAGTAGTGGTCTTTCCGAGCAAAATGTCCTTCAAACTGCGATTCATGGAACGGCACATGATCTGCGTGAGTAGAAGTCCTGACGCACCTACAATACCTCCTATAGAGACGAGGAGGACATTTCCGATCGCCATACCGGCAATACCGCCTGCCACACCACTGAGCGAATTGAGCAAAGAGATGGTGATCGGCATGTCTGCACCGCCTATACGTATCGCAAAGAGGTATCCGTATGCGCTCGGAAGTAGGACTGCCAGCACAATAAGAGCAACATTCAGAGCAGGATTAAGCTGCCAGAAAGTGAGGATAAGCAGAGATACCATGATCCAAAAGAGTACTTGTAGTAGAGCATTGTGCCCCTTCAAATGGACTGCACGGGTGGATATTCGCCCATGAAGTTTACCGGCAGCCACGAGGCTCCCCGTTAGTGTGAGAAGACCGATGAGGAGTGCAAGTACCGAAGTAACTCTGATGAAAGTCAGAGAGCCTCCATCAGCGGCATATACAACCGTACTTCCCTGATACTGAAGTAGGGTGACAAACCCGACAAGGGCGGAAGCACCACCTCCGAGACCGTTCAATAGTGCCACCATCTGCGGCATCTGTATCATCTTGACCCGCCTAGAGAGTGCCAGACCCATGAGACTGCCCGCGAGAATGCAGATCAGAAGGAGCACCATGAGCGATCCGGGACTGATCATCAGCGTGGCAATAATGCCTAAAACGAGTGCCAAAGCGCTCAGCTCCATTCCCCTGAGGGCGGTGCGAACCTTGGACATCATGAAGATTCCCAGAAGTACGAGGATGGGGATCAACCAGCTAAGCCATAAGGCTACTCCTTCCATAATCATGATTCACCTCCCTTCTCTTTGCTTTTATTGAACATCCGGAGCATCTTTAGGGTTACGTCTATCCCTCCTATGACATTGATCATCGCGAGGATAATCGCTATGCCCGAAAGTATGGCTAGAGTCGTCTGCAGAGGAGAAGGTGTCATTTTGGTGAGGACCTCCACGAAAGCGATCATGGCTCCCACTACAGTAATCCCTGAGAGTGCGTTCATCCCTGACATCAGAGGGGTGTGCAATAGCCCGGGAACCTTGCGTATCACAAAGTACCCCACAAGTGCCGATACTATAAATATCGCCACCAGAGTGAGTGCATGTGTCATATACAATATATTTTACGTGACTGATATCAGATGCCCATAGCCTCACGTGTACCGGCATGGACTATCTCGTGATTGTGAGTCACCAGTATCTTACGGCAGATCTCATCAGACATATCCAGCTTGATCTCTCCATCATGGGTCAGATAATGCACGAGGTTATAGACATTTTGGGAGAACATCTTGGTAGAGCTGCTCGGTATCAGACCCGGAATATTCTTGATCCCGTTGATCAGAACTCCATGCTTCTCCTCTTTTCCACCGGCAGGAGTGATCTCACAGTTGCCACCTTGGTCTATGGATATGTCCACGATAACGGCACCGCGCTTCATCTGCTTGACCATCTCTTCGGTGATGAGGATCGGAGCCACCTTGCCCGGGATCAGTGCAGAGCAGAAGACTACATCCATATCCTTGAGGGTAGGCAGGAGGAGTTCACGCTCTTTTTCAAGTACATCCTGAGGCAACTTATTAGCATACCCACCTTCAGCAATTGCAATTTTGGGATCTACTCCGGTATCTATCAGCTTAGCTCCCAGACTTGTAGCCTGTTCAGCCGCCGCCGGACGTATATCGGCAGCATAGGTCACAGCTCCCAATCTACGTGCCGTTGCAAGAGCTTGTAACCCCGCCACTCCTACACCTATCACCATGACCTTGGCTGGAGGGATCATTCCCCCGGCAGTAAACATCTGAGGAATGAAGGTCGCCATATCGTCGGCAGCCATGATGATACCTTTGTAGCCTGCACAGGTACTCATAGAAGTGAGTGCGTCCATGTTTTGGGCACGGGAGATGCGGGGAACACCGTCAAGTGTGAGTGCAATGATACCTCTGTCTGCAAGCTTACGTACCATGTCGTGGTTGACCGGAGAGGCAGGGTGGATGAAGGTGATGAGGTATTGACCCTCATGCATGAGCTCTACTTCATGTACACCTAGCCGATCATTTAAGAGAGGTTCTTTCACCTTGAGGATCAGGTCAGCCTTGTCATAGAGGGCACGAGTATCCTCCATGATGGTGGCTCCGGCGGAGATATAATCTTCGTCATCGTGGAGGGAGGCGTGACCGGCACCCTTTTCGACAAGTACGGTAGCACCGTCGGCAATAAACTTCTTGACAGTCTCCGGAGTGGCAGCGACTCTGCTCTCTCCTTTCATAATCTCTTTGGGGATGCAAATAACCATATTCGCAAAATAAATTGTGTAGTTAATAATTTAGATTTCAGGGTCCTATCGCTTAGGACATCCGTAACAAATATAGTAATACTTTCTATTGGAGATAACTATAACCGCCTGAATGCCAAAATTTAGGGTGGTCAGACGGAGAAAACAAAAAGGTGAGGACCGGGAGTTAAAGTGATTTAGCGGGAGAATCTTTTAATGGTTCTGTGAATTGGAAGGGCTTTACGACCTTTCCAAGGGTGTCAATCTTACCCCACAGACCATCCTTTCTGATCTAGGTGGTGCCGTTTTCCTCAAAGGTTGGGAATGCTCCATCGTAAATACATGGGACCACAACCTTTCCATAGCGATTGATGTACCCGAAGTGACCATTAAATGGATCAAGAAATTCCCTGTCGACATCAACCTCTGTCCCATCATTCACTAGCATGAGACCAAACGAAGATGAAGGAAAAATGGCAATATATTTCGGTTTGACTAGGATCTCTCCTTTGTCATTAGCTATACCCGTCATGCCTCCTGCATGGTAGGGGAGTAGAGACCCGTCTACCTTGCTGACTTTGATGAGATACTGATCCTGAAAACCGTTTTCTCCACGTGAGGAGATCCAGTCGTACTTGAAGGGTATGATCACCTTCCCATCCCGGCGAATCACACCAAATTTGTCTCCAAGTTGAGCCACTGCCTGATCCTTGTCAAAGATCACCGGCTCCCGATCCTTACCGTTGGGAGACTGACGGTAAGGAAAAGTGTACCTCTTCCCGTCCATCACATAGTAGTATCTACCATCCCCATCAGTCTTGGGTGTAATGACTCTGTGGGAAGCACATGAAAGTGTAACTACTAGTATGGTGAGAGTCACAATGGTGAACCGGATGATATGTGAATTTTTCGTGTTCATAGCAATAAGTATTTGAGTTAATTACTAAGTGAGTTGACATGCAATATAAATCAGTTTGTATTGCATTTAATTGATAGCTAGGTATTTGTGCGGACAATTTAGTGATTTAGTTACAGAATAAAAATAGTATGTACTCAGGTTGGAACGAGATCTAAATCGATGATTCTCAACTATTGCAAAAAAAGGGGGCTGAGATATGCATATCAGCATGTCTCAGCCCCCAAAGATTAGGGATGATTGGAATTAAATTTATCCTACTTCAGCTCGTCTGCTTTGGCGAGCGTTGGAATCAGGTTCCGGTCACCGGCACCATTGTCGACACGTGCCACATTGACCCAGAACTTATTCTCCACCAGGTAGGGAAGAGCAAAGGCAGCCTTGGAACGTGGGTAGGGGTGCTTCCACTCATCGGCACATACTTCATACTGTGGATGGGGAGCATTTTTCAGGACATTGTCACTCTTATCGGCAGTACCGTCAGAAACCTCCTGAATCTCCTTGTAGATCGTATCCATGACGTCGATGAATCTATCCAGCTCAGACTTGCTCTCGCTCTCAGTGGGCTCTACCATGAGAGTGCCGTGAACAGGGAAGGAGAGTGTGGGAGCATGGTAACCGAAGTCAATAAGCCGCTTGGCAATATCCGTCTCATCGACACCGCTTTGACCTTTGAATCTCCGACAGTCCAGAATCAGCTCATGACCCACGCGACCGGTAGTGCCGGTATAGACGATGCCATAGCTATCTGCCAGCTTGGATGCCATATAGTTGGCACTGAGTATGGCTGTGGCAGTGGCTTTGCGCAGACCGGCGGCACCAAGTAGGCGGATGTAGGCATAACTGATGCCATAGATCACAGCGCTACCGAAGGGTGCTGCAGAGACAGGAATCTGATCATCTCCATAAGCATAGGCATGTGAAGGTGCGAAAGGTGCCAGATGGGACTTGAGTCCGATGGGACCTACACCGGGACCGCCACCGCCATGAGGAATCGCAAAGGTCTTGTGCAGATTCAGATGACACACATCTCCTCCGATAATGCCAGGGTGAGTATGCCCGACTTGCGCATTCATATTGGCACCATCGATATAGACTTGTCCGCCACAATCGTGAACGATGCGACAAAGCTCGCGTATCTGGGGCTCGAATATGCCGTGCGTTGAGGGATAAGTGATCATGGTAGCTGCCAGACGATCTTTATTTTCCTCAGCCAGTCTACGGAAGTCTTCGACATCAATATTGCCATGCTCATCGGTGCGAGAGGTTATAGTCTTGAAGCCACACTGTACTGCAGAAGCAGGATTGGTGCCATGTGCAGAGGCAGGGAGGAGGACAAGATCTCGCTGATCCTCCCCGATGGACTTGAGGTACTCGCGAATAGTGCGCAGACCGGCATACTCACCGGCAGCACCGGAGTTGGGCATCAGGCACATTTCGTCTAGTCCTGTAATCGCACAAAGGGATTGAGAGAGGTTGTCAAGCATCTCCAGATAGCCCTCGGTCTGGTCTACCGGGGCGTAGGGGTGGATATTGGCAAAGTTGGGATTGCTGAGTATGAAGAGTTCGGCAGCAGCATTGAGCTTCATGGTGCAGGAGCCGAGGGAGATCATGGAATGAGCCAGAGAAATATCTTTGCGGTCCAGTCTCTTGATATACCGCATTAGTTCTGTCTCAGTGTGGTAGATCTGAAATACTTCATGCTCTAGGAAAGAGGAACTTCGGCGGAAAGTTTCACTCACCGGCGTCCAAGATTCCGGAATATCAAGTGTATGGGAGTCTTCGGAAAGCCCTTTGACCTGTCCAAAGATGTAGAGTAGGGTACCAAGATCCGTTGCCTGGGTAGTTTCATCCAGCGAGATGCCGATAGAATGATCCTCCATGTAGTGGAAATTGACACGGCATTCTTCTGCAAGTTCTTTGATAGCTGTCCATTCGCTCTCACTGATGCCGGAGATATGCAGCGTGTCGAAATAGTTCTCGTTGGATTGGGTGTAGCCCATTTCAGTGAGCTTGTCGGAGAGTATCGTGGCATAGGTGTGGATCCTTCCTGCGATATCCTTCAGCCCTTCAGCCCCATGGTACACTGCATACATCCCTGCCATAGATGCTAGGAGTGCCTGAGCAGTGCAAATATTGGAGGTAGCACGTTCACGTTTGATATGTTGCTCACGGGTCTGTAGAGCTAGTCTGTAAGCGGGTTTACCATAGGCATCCACCGAAAGACCTACGATACGTCCGGGTATATGACGCTTATACTCATCAAGGGCGGAGAGGTATCCGGCAGAGGGACCCCCGAAGTACATGGGGATACCGAACCTCTGAGATGATCCGAAGACAATATCTGCACCCCATTCTCCCGGAGGAGTGAGGAGTACCAGGGAAAGTAGATCCGCAGCAACTGCCACGCGAATTTCTTTCTCCTTACACTTGGCGACGAAGTCTGAGTAGTCTTTGATCTCTCCAAACTGGTTCGGATACTGCAGGATAGCTCCGAAGAAGTCATCTCCGAAAGTGAATTCTTCGGGATTCCCTACGACTACATCAATGCCTTGGGGGATGGCACGAGTGAGGATAACATTACGGGTTGATTCGAAGACATCCTCGGATACAAAGAGCTTGGAGGCATCTTGGTGCTTTCGGCTACGGAGATTGATCATCATGATAGCTGCCTCTGCACCTGCTTGAGCCTCGTCTAGAAGAGAGCAATTGGTGAGAGGGAGAGAGGAAAGCTCGGAGATAACGGTCTGGAAGTTGAAGAGAGCTTCAAGTCTACCCTGAGAAATCTCTGCCTGATAGGGAGTGTAGGAGGTATACCATACCGGATTCTCGAGAATGTTGCGCTGGATAACTGCCGGGGTGCATGTGTCATACCATCCCCTACCGATATAGGAGGTGTAGACTTTGTTCTTGTTGCCCAGCTCATAGATATGCTCAACCAGCTCGCGCTCGGTCATGGCTTCAGGGAGGTCAAGGTCTTCGTCCAGAAGAATGTCAGATGGAATAGTCTCATGGATCAGTGCTTCCATGTCGGATACTCCGATCGCATGAAGCATCTCTTCCTCTTCTTGAGGGGAGATTCCAATGTGCCTAATGGAAAAGTCATTGGTGTTCATAATAGAAGGATTATTAAGTGATTAATTAATGACGTAGGAATGGATTCGAGACCTTCTCCTCTGCAATAGTCCCGGAAGGTCCGTGTCCGGGATAGATGACAGTCTCCCCCGGAAGAGTGAGGAGACGGGTACGAATGGAAGAGATCAGATCGGAAGTACTTCCATGCCACAGGTCTGTCCTCCCGATACCTCCGCTAAAAAGTGTATCTCCTGTGAATAAAATTCCGTAATCCGGGAGATGAAATACCAGATGTCCCGGAGAATGACCGGGAATGTGTAGGAGTGAGATGGTGATTCCCTCCCATGTAATAGGCTTGAGATCATCAACATGAAGTAGCTCAAACGAGATATCATCGGCAGAAGGTGAGGGTAATCCGAAGAAACGTAACTGGTCTGAGAGAGAAGGAACCAGTTGGTCTTCAAGGTCAGAGAGCTTCGGTATCACTCCCCAGGTCTTGTGGACATACTCGCATCCGGCAATATGATCGAAATGCTTGTGCGTACAGAGGCATAGGGTGGGGGTGAGATGGTTTCTCTCCAAGTACTCTCTGAGAGTCTGCTCCTCCTCAGGTGTAGAGCATCCGGGATCGATGATGCACGCATTTTCGCCGGGTCCGGAAAGTATATAGGTATTCTCTCCGGCAAGGTTAAAGGTCAGAACATGAATATGAGGAGAGTGCATAGAGGTATCATATTGGGAGATAAACGATCTTTTTCTCTTCAAAAGCAGACTCCGGAAAGTATTGACTCACTTCATCTACGGTCACTGTTCGTTTGAAGGGGCGAAGCTCTTCAGTGAGATTCCCCCCTTTAAGTGCGATGACACCATTGGGAAGAGCGTTGAATTGCTCCTTATTATCCACACATTTGCGAGAAATGCGGTAGAGGTCTGACATGGACATGGCAGCCCTACTCACCACGAAGTGGCATTTGCGACCCGCCTCTTCCGCTCTCCCATGTATCCATTCCACATTTTCCAGCCCTATGGCGCCGGCTATCTCAGAGACCACCTTGATCTTCTTACCAATGCTGTCTATCAGAGTAAAATGAGCATCCGGGAAAATGATGGCCAAAGGAATTCCGGGAAATCCTCCTCCCGTACCGATATCCAACACTTGTGTCTCCGGCTTGAAGTGTATAAACTTGGCTATAGAGAGTGAGTGAAGGATATGGTTGGGTACGATGTTGTCAATATCCTTGCGGGATATCACATTGATCTTAGCATTCCACTCTCTGTAGAGATCGGGAAGCTGTTCTAATCTTTTCCTTTGCTCTTCCGAGATGTCGGGGAAGTAATGGTTTAGGATCTCACACATGTAATGGGGATCATCTGCGGATAGACAAGAGGCGGTCACGGTATTCCTTCTTCATCGTCCCCTCCAGATCTTTGAATGACACGGAGGATTCGATGCTGCCGACCACGTAAGGAGCAATCTCATAGGGGTTGTAGACGAAATGTATACTATCCTCAGAGAGATAGAAATTGTCCGGAACTGAGATCTCATCTGCGCTGTAGATGCCTTGATTCTCCAGCTGAGAAGTATCACTCACCCCGAAATATCTTACAAGTCCCTCCTTGACGAGTGCGATGAGTTCCTGTGCTTCACGGTTGTTGAAGAGAGTTCCTGTACTCAGAGGGTGCCTATTGAGGAGATCATAGTTGAGATAAGTAGAGGATTCCATCCCATGTGCCCCGCCTGTGTAGGACTGATTCTCCACCTGAAGGGAGATGAAGCCCCTGCCATTGTATACCAAGCTGTCTGATATATCCATCCACACGATGTGAGGAATTCGGTTGGTCTCAGAGCTGAGAGAGTCTATGGCTCTCAGATCCTCCTGATATGCCGCCTTGATGGACTGAGTATAGCTCTTGGCAGCCTCTTCAAAATCTCCATATTGATCAAACTTCTTGTCGAACATATGGCGATTGATCTCGCGTGTCAGAGAGTCAACGAGGAGTTTGTCCTCCTCGTTTTTGGCTACAGGATAAACCCCCCTGATTGTGAGATCTAGGTATCTGCGCAATGAATCCTTGGGCAGATTGAGAGCGCTATCCGGGGTATAGAAGAGATCTGCAGAAGTGGTATCCCAAGATATGAGGTCATTCAGGGAATCACTCTTACTGCTATCGGGGTTACAACTAGCGCATACAGCAGTGATCGTCAATGCTGCAGCAAGCGACTTGCACCCCATACTAATACTTGTACCCATGATAAATGTAGTTTTGGATAAATCGTTTTAGATTAATTAGCCAGCTCCGATAAGAATTTGATCCTCACTAGTCTAACATCTTCCTCCTTGCAGTCCGGACCCAGAGCCTCAATGGCGGTATCCAGATCATCGGTAGTAGAGGTCTTGAAGTAGTCATATATGTCTTCGACAAGATCCTCATCCAACTCCTCGTCTATGAAGTAGTCCAAATTGATCTTCATGCCACTGTATACGATAGATTCAATCTCATCCAGCAGCTCATCAAAATCCAGATTGTAGTTATTAGCGATATCTTCCAAAGAGACTCTTCGGTCGATCATCTGCACAATGGATACTTTGAGGTTAGACTTATTGGGCAAGGTCCTGATGCGGATATCTTCCGGTCTTTCGATCTCATTATCCTTGACATATTCGGATATCAGCTTGACGAATTCAGCACCATACTTCTGAGCCTTGTTCTGACCTACACCGGATATGTTCTGTAGTTCGTTCAGCGAAATGGGGTAGAAGGTTGCCATATCCTCAAGGCTCTGCTCCTGAAAGATCACATAGGGAGGCAGTTTAAGCTTCTTAGCCATCCTATTACGGAGATCTTTGAGTACTGAGAAGAGCTGCGGATCCGCTGCACCACCTCCGGAGGCATCCTTAGTGACCTCCTCCTCTTCGTCTTCTTCATCCTTCAAGGAAACCACAAATTCCTTGGGCTTCTTCTTGAATGCTTTGCCTGCTTTAGTCAGTTTGAGGATACCATATTTTTCCACACCCTTTTCGATATATCCATCTATGATAGCCTGCCGGATGATGGTCTCCAGTATTTCGGGTTCATCATCGGAGAGTGAACCGAATTCCTCAAGCTCGTTGTGCTTAAAGGTCTCGATCTCCGTAGTTTCCTTTCCGGTCAGGAAGTCAATGATATATTCTGTCTTAAACTTCTCTTTCAAAATGCTTATGGCATCCAGTATCTCTAAAAGCTTATTCTTTGCGTCCACTTTCTTTTGTTTGCTCATACAATTATCGCAATTATGACAGTTATCTCCTTCATATTTTTCCCCGAAATAGCTGAGCATAAATTTGCGTCGACAGAGGGTCGTACGTGCGTAGGAGGCTGTCTCCATCAGCAGCTGACGACTAATCTCTCTCTCTGTGCCGGTCTTATTCTTACCTAACAAAAATTTTTCCAGCCTCTGTAGATCCAGCTCGCTGAAGTAGGCGATGCATACTCCTCGTGCCCCATCTCTCCCGGCTCTACCTGTCTCCTGATAGTATCCTTCAAGGCTCTTGGGGATATTATAGTGTATCACAAACCTTACGTCAGGCTTGTCGATACCCATCCCAAAAGCAATTGTAGCTACGATCACATCTATATCCTCATTGAGGAAGGCATCCTGCCCCTCTGTACGAGTCTGGGCGTCCAGTCCGGCGTGATACGCCTTGGCTTTGATACCATTAGCCACAAGCACATCTGCCAGATAGTTCACCTGCGTGCGACTCATGCAATATACGATGCCTGACTGACCCTCATGGTTTTTGATGAACATGATGATCTCCTTCTCCACATCAGAGCCTTTTTGACGCACCTCGTAGTAGAGGTTGGGGCGGTTGAAGGAGCTCTTGAATACATTGGCATCCTTCATTCGGAGATTCTTTTGTATGTCATCCTGCACCTTGGGGGTAGCTGTGGCTGTCAGCGCCATCACGGGACGGGGATAGATTTGCTCAATGATTTGACGTATACGGCTATATTCTGGACGGAAGTCGTGCCCCCATTCAGATATACAGTGCGCCTCATCCACGGCATAGAATGATATCTTGATCCCCTTGAGGAGTTCGATATTCTCAGCCTTGGTCAAGGATTCGGGGGCTAAGTAGAGGAGTTTGGTCTTGCCGTTATTGACATCGCTCTTCACCTCCTCTATCGCTGCCTTGGGGAGCGAAGAGTTGAGGAAGTGGGCTACAGAGTCTGTCTCGGTGTGCATGCGAATTGCGTCTACTTGATTCTTCATCAGTGCTATGAGCGGGGAGATCACGATAGCCGTCCCTTCCATGATCAATGCGGGCAGTTGGTAGCAGAGTGACTTGCCACCTCCTGAAGGCATTAGCACAAAGGTGTCCTTACCGTCCAAGATGCTTTGAATGATAGCACACTGCTGCCCCTTGAACTTATCAAATCCAAAGTAATACTTCAGTTTCTCTATCAGATCCTGTTCACTTCTCATAGCTTCCATCCTAGGATTATGCGCTTATTCGCTACACCCCAATATAGCTATATCACTGAGTATTCACAATATGTCTTACGTCTGTGTGGCGAAAATGCTCCTCAGCATATTCACGCGTGACATGGAGTGACTTGCGTCGACTCGAAGGCATCTCAAACATCGCCTCTGTCATGATATCCTCAAATATCGCTCTTAGACCTCTCGCACCCATCTTGTACTCCACAGCTTTGTCCACAATGAAGTCCAGTGCATCGTCATCCACAGTCAGTTTGACTCCGTCCATCTCCATCAATCTTTGATATTGCTTGGAGATAGCATTCTTTGGATCGGTAAGTATAGTGCGAAGGGTATCCCGATCCAGAGGTGTCAGGTAGGTCAGGACGGGAAGTCTCCCCACGATTTCCGGTATAAGCCCGAAAGCCTTAAGGTCTGAAGGGGTCACATATTGCAGGAGACTATCCTTATCCTCAGTCTCTCTGACACCCTCCCGTGCTGCATAGCCTACTACGCGGGTATTGAGACGTTTGGCGATCCGACGTTCAATGCCATCAAAGGCTCCACCGCAGATGAAGAGAATATTTTCCGTATTCACCTTGATCATTTGCTGTTCAGGATGTTTGCGCCCACCCTGGGGAGGAACGTTTACATCAGTACCCTCGAGGAGCTTGAGCAGGCTCTGCTGAACCCCCTCACCGCTGACGTCACGGGTTATAGAGGGGTTGTCACCTTTGCGAGCGATCTTGTCGATTTCATCGATAAAGACGATCCCCATCTCAGCCCGCTTCACGTTGTAGTCGGCTGCCTGCAGGAGACGAGACAGGATACTCTCCACATCTTCACCTACATATCCCGCCTGAGTAAATACTGTGGCATCCACGATCGTGAAGGGCACTTCAAGGAGTCGTGAGATGGTCCTGGCGAGAAGGGTCTTGCCTGTACCGGTAGGACCCACCATGATGATATTACTCTTGTCCAGCTCCACTTGATTAGAGGGATCTTTCAGACCTGCAAGATCCTTCACATGGAGGAGTCTCTTGTAGTGGTTATAGACAGCAACGGCAAGGGTCCTTTTGGCCGCCTCCTGCCCCATGACATACTTATCTAGGTATGCTACGATCTCTTTAGGCTTGGGGAGATCCTCCAGACCCGGAAGACCTGCACTAGCATCTTCTACATTTCTACGGACATCCTCAAGAGCGTGGTAGATCACGTTAGCACAGTTGTCACAAAGATTCCCCACAGGTCCCCTCACGAGTACATTGACCATCGATTCGGGTCTGCCACAAATAGCGCAGTACTCCTCTTCCTCGAAAGGGGGGGGGGTGTTTCCTCTTTTTTGTTTAGCCATTTATAATTTAGTCTTCTGATCCTTATCCTTTACCAGAACTTTATCAATCATACCGTACTTGAGAGCTTCATCTGCATTCATCCAGTAGTCCCGGTCACTATCCTTCTCCACCTGTTCGTATGACATTCCGGAGTGGTTGGCGATGATCTGGTAGAGTTCCTTCCTCACTCTCAGGATCTCCTTAGCAGCAATCTCCAAGTCTGAAGCCTGTCCCTGCATGCCACCCAGCGGCTGATGAATCATGACGCGGGAGTGGGGGAGAGCATATCTCTTACCCTTTTCTCCTGCCACGAGGATAATTGAAGCCATGGAGGCAGCTATGCCGGTACATATTGTTGCTACCTCACAGCCAATATACTGCATGGTGTCGTAGATACCATAACCTGCGTAGACGGATCCACCCGGGGAATTGATATAGATGGAGATGTCCTTTCCGGGATCACTCGTATCGAGGAAAAGTAGCTGAGCCTGAATTACATTGGCGACATAGTCATTAATCTCTGTACCCAAGAAAATGATTCGGTCCATCATCAGTCGCGAAAAGACGTCCATCTGCGCCACATTGAGCTGACGCTCCTCGATGATAGTGGGAGATACATACCCTGCAGATTGCATACGAGCATAGTCATGAAGGGTCTGTGAACTGATACCCAGATGCTTGACAGCATAACTTTCAAATTCCTTTTTATTGTTCAGCATTGATATAATGAGTTATTGTGATTATTGTAGGATCGTACGATAGGGAGCTCAGATATTAGCGGCTCCCCGAAGGGTCCTTAAACCTGACGTTGACTCTACTCTTTGCTAGGTAAAGGTAAAGGTAATTTTGAAATATGCAACGGGAAATAGGGACCAAGTATCGAGTGACACGAAAGGTAGCGGAGAAGGCTGAAAAAATTACCCCGCCTTTTTTTCAGAAAAACGTCCGACTAATTTTGGGATTACCCCGCCTTTTCGTTTTGGAGCGATTTTCAGAGGGTTTGTGGATGCTTCATACTCCCAAATATACCTTACTTTTGTAGAGCATGACAGGGCGGACTTCACCGCCTCCAAACCTCAAATTATCTATGATACGAATGACTTCCCTTTTGCGGACTCTGGTATTCACTTTCCCCGTTATTACATTTTTCTGCACATTCTCCACCGCTTCTGCTCAAGTAGTACCTACTATATTTGAGGGGAAGAGGGATGCTGCCTACCGTTTTGCAGATAGTCTGATGCAAGGTATGAGTGATGAGGAGAAGCTAGGTCAGATGATCATGACAGTAGTCTACCCCTCCTCATCACCCGAATCTTTGGAAAAATGGCACCGGACAGTGAAGAATAGTTGCTTCGGAGCCTTGCTTTGGCAGAAGGGAGAACCGGAGGATGTGGTCCGCATGGCAAATATAATGCGCAAAGAGTCCAAGATACCGATGCTGGTAGCCATGGATGGGGAGTGGGGGCTCTCCATGCGGCTGCCGCATACGATACAGTATCCTCGCAATATGGTGCTGGGGGCTATTCCTGACCGTTCGCTCCTCAAGGCGTATGGCGCTGCTGTGGCTCAGGAGGCTAAGAGGGTGGGTATCCATGTGAGCTTCGGACCCGTACTGGATGTGAACAATAACCCCAAGAATCCTGTCATCGGTACCCGCAGCTACGGAAGTCATCCGCAGCATGTGGCAGAGTGCGGACTCGCCTATGCCCGCGGCTTGGAGGAGAGTGGGGTACTCTCTTGTGCCAAACATTTCCCTGGTCATGGGGATACGGATCTGGATTCGCATAAGTCTTTGCCCGTGATTACTGCCACTAGAGAAAGGTTGGACAGTGTGGAGATCTACCCCTTCCGACAATATATAAATAGAGGTATGGGAAGCGTGATGGTGGGTCATCTGGATATCCCTGTTCTGGGAACGAACGGAGGACCCACATCTCTGACACATAAGGTGGTCACAGATCTGCTCTGTAAGGAGTTAGGCTTCGAAGGACTTATCGTGACAGATGGGCTGGGGATGAAAGGTGTCCAGCTACCGAAGGGGAGATCCATAGCGGTAGAGGCTTTTCAGGCAGGCAATGACATCCTCCTAGCTTCGGTAGATCCTGTGGGTAAGCATCGAGAGCTTGTTCAAGCTCTCCGCCAAGGAATCATCTCCCGAGATGAGATGGATCGCAGGTGTCGCAAGATATTGGCATTCAAGTATGCTTTGGGTGTGATGAATCGTACTCCCCTCAAGGAGACAAATGTGCTTGCAGATCTGAATACCCCGGAGCATAAGGAGCTTAGAGATAAGCTCTATGCCGAAGGGATGACTCTCTTGAAGAATAAAGGTGTGCTCCCCTTGACCGCCAAGAGTGGTACAGTGGGGCTGCTACGATTGGGGAAAGTGCAGGCAGGTACGATGGTTAGGGAGCTCTCTAAGCAGTGTAAGCTCAAGTCCTACAGTATCCATGAGGAGACTATGCAGGCTGAACGTAAGCGAATCTATGGTGAACTTTCGAAATGCGATAGAGTGGTGGTCGTCGTGACTTCAGAGAATCAGATCCCTGATGCCACCTTGATGCGCCTTATGAGTGACAAACCCTCGGCACTGATCATGATGGAGTCCCCATATGAGATACTCAAGTGGTCGAAGGCTATAGGTGTTATAAGAGCTCTTGCCGTAGGCTATCAGGCAACAGTATCTGCCCAACACGCCATGGCACAAGCTCTGATGGGTCAGAAGCCCTTCAAAGGCAAACTTCCCGTGGATATAAGTGAGTACTACCATTTTGGAGATGGTGTAACCCTTGATTCGGGTACAGCACTTCTTCCACGTCATAAGGAAAAGTTTGGGGGTCTTACTCTCGCACAGTCTGCAGCCATTCGGAGGATAGCTCAGGAGGGGCTGGCGGTGGGAGCCTATCCCGGCTGTCAAGTGCTTATTGCAAAAGGGGGTAAAGTCCTCTACAGTGAGTGCTTCGGGATGATGGATGGTGCAGGTAGAGAATCCGTGAGTCCGAACACTTTATATGATTTGGCTTCCATGACCAAGGCTCTGGTAGTGACTCCTCTGATGATGATGGCGGTAGATGAAGGGAAACTGAAACTAAGCGATCCTATAGCAAAGTATCTCCCATACATTAAAGATGTCGGCAAGAAGGGGGTTAAGATCTCCGAACTCATGTATCATGTAGGAGGAATGCCGGCAAGCATTCCTTTTTATTTGTTACTGATTGACGAGGATAGCTATACTCCCCCTCTTCTCTCTTCCCGCAGGAGAGGTGGACATACATTACAGATAGCTGCTCGCACCTATGCCTATCCCCACTTTAAATATTCGCCGGATATGGTGGCAAGGAGAGAGCGACCGGATTATCGTACTCAATTTGGTCCCAAATATTTTCTGCATAACAGTGTAAGAGACTCCATACGTACGGAAATTGATGGGGCTCCTCAGCGCTCTCGCAGATATAGATACAGTGACATAGACTTCCTGCTGCTGCAGGATATCTTGGAAAGCGTATATCAAAAACCTTTGGACGAACTATTCTATGACAAGATCACACGTCCTCTGGGACTTAAGCGATTAGTCTACACTCCTCTCAGATATTATCCTCAATCAGAAATCGCCGAAGGGGCACATGATGCATTCTTGAGGAAGTCCCGACTGAGAGGATATGTAGATGACGAAGCTGCTGCCATGATGGGAGGAGTCTCAGGGAATGCAGGACTCTTCGGTAATGCTGAGGAGGTCGCCGTGGTGGCACAGATGCTGCTCAAAGGAGGTGAGATCAATGGTCAGAGACTGATATCTGAAGATGTGGTAAGGCACTTCTGCACCACGTCCACTCCTCGGTCACCGTATCTGCTTGGATTCGATCGTGCCAGAGGGAGAGGAAAGAGAGGGAATACCTGTGAGGAGGCTCCAACCTCTACTTTCGGACATACGGGATTTACAGGAACCTGCTTCTGGGTTGATCCCGAAAATGAGTGGGTATACGTATTCCTGAGCAATAGGGGATGCGGTAAAAGGTGGGACAATGCTCTCTCGGCACATAAGATTCGGCAGAGGATTCAGCAGGTAATGTATTATTAGCCTTCCACCTCAAGGATGGTATGTAAGGGAAACTTCAGGTATCTTTGTAGCGCTAACTCACTGAATATATATAGTATCATAAACTCTCATATACTCTCATGACCAATAAGAAGCATGTGACAGTCAAGGCTGACATTCGCCACGATTTTAGCTCTATACTATGGTATGGGGCAGTTCAGGATAAGCTCAAAGAGCATCTCAAAGAGAACATAGACCTCATCAACTCGTACCCTGAACGTTATGCTGAGACCATCTGCCGACTCCTCTCGAGGAGATTGGATGTGGGGGAGGATGAACTCTTGGTCACAGATGGAGGGACGGGCGCCATACATCTGATCGCTAAAGTATATGAGGGAGCTAAATCCTTGATGGTGACTCCTGCCAATATGGAATTTAGGCATGCCCTCGAGATTGCAGGTCATGAGATCACAGAGGTCAAAGGGTCTGAGAAGTGGATGAAGGAGTCTCTTGAGGGGTATGACTACTGTTGGATCAGCAATCCTAATGCCATCAATGGTAGACTCTACAGCCGTAAGAGCCTTATCGAGCTGATACGAAGTAATCCTTCGGTCACGTTTGTGGTGGATATGGCTGCTTCGGCTTTTGTGCTGGAAGATACCCTCAAGCCCGCAGATATCAAGCGCTACAATAACCTGATAGTCATATCCTCATTCTCTAATCCCTACAATCTGCCGGGTATGCGTGTGGGCTATATTGTGGCTGAGGCATCAAAGGTATCCGAGCTGGATCACGACTACACACCACGCTGTGTGGGAACCATGGCGATGGAGGCAATACGATTTATCCTCATCCATCCTGCTCAATTCACCATCCCTATCCGAAAATGGCACCGAAACGCCAAGGAACTCATCCAGCAGCTGGAGATACTTGAGGGGCTGGAGGTGATCTCATCTTCCACACCCTACTTTCTCGTTCGGATGCGAGTAGGGTCTGCTGTGGAACTCGATGAATACTTGCAGAAGGAGCATGGTTTGAAAGTAGGTACAGCCGCAGATGATCTGGATCTGGAATCCTCAGAGATGCGTATCACTGCACGAGATACCGAAGCTAATGAGGAGTTGTTCGAGGCTATTCGCGAAGGGCTGGAAAATCTAAAGGGGCAGAAGTAGTCCTTCCCGGACTTCAAATACGATATATCATTATCCCATAACCCTTGTCGGTGTGACGATGGGTACTGTAGGTGTGTCTAGGTAATTGGTGCGTGAAATGGCTGTCAAATTGTTGCTATTTAAGCAGATTTGATGGTATTTTGGCATAGGAATCCAATATTTGGTGTTCATTCAGTCTTAAATTCCTAATTTAGCGTATCCGACCCTTCTAATAACCTAAAATATGGAAGTTTGATGCTATGATTTCTCAGTTATTTGTGGGTTGGTGGGAGAGTAGTTTAGCAGAAATACATTATATAACGGTCTATGAACAAGAATAAACAACGGCAATGGTGGAGACCTTTTGCCGCGGTATTAATGGTATCGGCTGTGTTAGGCTCCGGCACCTTCGTACAATCGGCGGCTGCCTCAGTGATAGCGAGCGATAAGGTCCAATCACCCCCTGATCAGACTGATGAGACTCGGATAGTGAGAGGAGTCGTCAAGGATGATAAAGGGGAAATCTTACCCGGGGTGCTGATCCATATCAAGGGAAAGAAGGGGGCTTACGGAAGTACCAACTCCAAGGGTGAGTATCGAGTGAAGCTCTTTCCGGGTGATGAGATCCTCGTCTTTACGCTCGTGGGAATGACACCCGTAGAGGTGAATGTTGAGAATAGGGGTATCATTAATGTGACTATGCGAGAGGATGTGAGTGCACTCAAGGAGGTGGTGGTCACAGGGATCTTTACGAAGCCTAAAGAGAGTTTCACGGGGTCCGTCTCCACGATCACGAACAAAGAGCTGAAGACCTACAGGGCTCAGAACCTCCTTCAGACTCTGAAGAATATCGATGCATCTATCTATTTTCCGGTCAATAACCTGGTAGGTAGTGACCCGAATGCATTGCCTCAGATACAAATTCGAGGAAACTCTTCTCTTCCCTCTCTCGTACATCTGCAGACAGGAGCTAATAAAGATGCCAATATGCCTCTGATCATCATGGATGGGTTTGAGGTGAGCCTCCAGAAGCTCATGGACTATAATGAGGAGGAGATCCAGAGCATCAATATCCTAAAGGACGCCTCTGCCACTGCTATTTACGGTTCGAGAGGTGCCAATGGTGTCATTGTGATCATCACCAAGCAACCTGAAGAAGGAAAACTCAAGGTGTCGGGAACTGTCGGCATGAACCTTGAACTTCCGGATCTCTCATCCTATAACCTGCTGGATGCTCGTGGTAAGCTGGAAGTAGAGAGGCTGGCGGGTCTCTATGATGGAGACTCTCCTGACCTCCAGATGCTGCTGGATCAGAGATATAGTGAACGTCTGAAGCTCATAAATGCCGGCAGAAACACGGATTGGCTTAGCCTTCCCCTGCGCAATGGACTGGGTCAGAGGTACAATCTTCGTGTGGAAGGAGGACGTCAGGAGTTTCGTTGGAGTACCGGTCTGAGCTACAACAAGGTCAATGGTGCCATGAAGGGTTCCTCCCGTGATACCTTCAACGGCGACATCACGCTCTCCTACTATGTGCGCAACTTGATCTTCCGCAATAATACGAGCTTCAACTACACCATGGCGAAGGATAGCAAGTACGGTACCTTCGGTGACTATGCTCGAATGTCACCGTATGAGGCTCCCTACGATGAAAATGGTAACCTGATCCGAAGTTTTCCGAGCGCCAGCTACCATACACAGATTCCTAATCCTCTGTACAACTCTCAGCTGAACGTCTTCCATCACAACAAGACGAAGATGTTGACCAACAACTTTACCATAGACTGGACTCCCCTTGAAGGTCTCCGCATGGTAGGTAGACTGGGGGTGGGCACAAGCAATGGCAGTGTGGATGACTTCAAGCCTGCTGAGCACTCTTCCTTCACTTCAGACCAGTATAAGACCCCTGAAGGTAGGCTTAGGAGGGGCTCCTACGACTATACCTCCACTGAGGGCTTCACACTGGACGGGAATGTAACCACAAGCTATGCGAAGACCTTTGCCAACAAGCATCATCTCTACTTGGGATTCGACTTCTCTGTAGCGGAGAATCGTTCGAAGTATATGAATGTCTTGGCAGAAGGATTCTCGAATCAGAACCTGACTACCATAGGTAATGCCTTGAGGTACGCGAAGGATCGTGCGCCCTCCGGTAATGAAAATATCAGTCGTAGGATGGGATTTACGGGTAACGTAAACTATACTTTTGACAATCGCTACTACTTCGACGGATCTTATAGGCTGGATGGATCGAGTCAGTTCGGATCTAATCGTAGGTTCGCTCCTTTCTGGAGTGCCGGACTGGGCTGGAACATCCACAATGAACCCTTCTTGAAGGGCAACGAGTGGCTCACCCTCTTGAGGCTTAAGGGCTCCTTGGGCTCTATAGGCTCCATAGACTACGACCGTAGCAGTGTCCTCACCAGCTATATCTACCCCAGCAACACGAACTACCTAAACTGGAATGGTGCCAAACTCCTGAAGTGGGGCAATCCGGATCTGACTTGGCAGAAGACCAAGATGAATAGTCTCGGACTGGAGTTCGCTTTCCTCCGGAACAGAATCAACGGTAGGGTGGAATACTACCACAAGACCACTAGTGCGCTGACCTCCAAGATGAACATAGAGCATGCCATGGGTTTTCCGGATTACGCTGCCAATATCGGGAGTGTCCGCAACTATGGGGTTGAGTCCTATCTGAACGTCTACCTTTTCCGTGCCGAGGACAACTCCTTCAACTGGATGGTAGGAGGACAATTGGTGCATGACAAGAGCTATATACTCACTCTTTCGGACGCTATCAAGCGACAGAATGAGGAGGCTAAGCGCAAAACGGATCGTATCCTCAACTTCTATGAGGAGGGGATGCCCATCAAAGGGATCTATGCGGTGCGTAGTCTCGGTATCGATCCTATGAGCGGTCAGGAGATCTTGCTCAACCGTGAGGGCGTACCTGTAAGGAAGTATGACCCCAATGACAAGGTCTTCATTGGTGATGCCTCTCCCAAGTATCGCGGTATAGCCAATACTTCTGTTTACTGGAAAGGCTTGTCTCTAAACGTTTCGGGAGCCTTCAGAGCAGGAGGATATCTACTCAATAGTACGTTACAGAATAAGGTAGAGGTGAATCATGCCACCATTGCTGTATCGAACGTCGATGCTCGCGTACTTAATGACAGGTGGAAGGAGCCGGGAGATCAAACTTTCTTCCAGGGTTTCAAGACCCTTCGTGAGGGAGTACCTTCCTCAAGATTCGTCATGAAGGATAATACCTTCGAGATCCAAAGCATAAGTCTCCAGTATCGTCTCACAAGTGACAAGTTTCGCAAGATGACCGGACTTAGCAGCTCTACGGTCTCTCTTAACCTCAACAACGTAGCCTACTTCTCTACGATACGTCAGGAACGCGGGACATCATACCCCTTTGCTCGCAATATTGTGGCTACAGTATCCTTTATCTATTGATGCACCTACTTATAGACTACAAGCCATGACTAGAAATACTATACTTACTCTCTTTATCACTCTCTCCCTAGCCTGCTCCGGGTGCTCCAACTGGCTGGATGTACAGCCCAAGAATGAGGTGACGAGAGAGAAGATCTACACCCAACCCGGAGGCTTTCAGGATGCCCTTACGCATTGCTATATCGATATGGCGTCAAGGAATCTGTATGGTGAGAACCTCACCTTCGGGTACACAGATCTCCTTGCCAACCTTTGGCAGAGACCTTCAAGTCCTGATAACCTCTACCGTCTCATCCCGATGTTTGACTTTGAGAGCACCAAGATGAAGACCCTCACGCAGACGATATATGACCAGCTCTACAATACTATAGTTAGTGCCAATGTGGTCCTTGCAGAGTTGGATAAGCATCCCGGTACCATTGCAGATGAACAGCTTAGGGAGGTGATCCGTGGTGAGGGGCATGCCATCCGTGCCCTCCTTCACTTTGAAGTCCTCAGACTCTTTGGACAGATCCCTAATGGTGCTACTCTTCAGCGCGATCTCTACTACTCCTATACCGACAACCTCACCGTACTACCCACTAAGTGTAGCTATGCAGAGTATGTCAAGCTTGTGGAGAAGGACTTTAAAGCTGCCGAGGATCTCTTGTCTAAGCATGATCCTGCTCTGAAATATAGCTTTGAGGAGCTCAATAGTGAGGAGACTAATCACTCTCCCGAGCTTGCTAAGCTCAATGACTACCTCTACTTCCGTCAGTTTAGACTCAATATCTATGCTGTTCGTGCCTTAATGGCTCGATTTTACCAGTACACCGGAGCCAAGGAACTAGCCACTCAATACGCCAAGTCCGTCGTAGAAGCTACAGTAAATGGCAAGCCTGTAGTTACTCTCTCCACCAATAGTGATGCGCGTCAGAGTTGGTTCGGCTCTCCGTCTGAAGCTCTCTTCCTCCTCAGCACTCCCCAGCTGGCTACTTATGCACAGACCATCTTAGGCAATAAGTCCGAGACCGGTACCCTCTCTGAGAATGAACTCTATGTAAGTACCGCTAACCTCACCAATAAGGTCTTCATGAAGGAGAACCTTGCTTCGGATGTTCGCTTCGTCTCAATATGGAAAGGAGGCAAGCGTACCATCTCCGGAGGCAACATGTCTGTGCTGCAGAAGTATTTCTATGATACGGAAAACCTCTCCAATCTCAATCGGATGATGACCAAGCAGCAGGTAGTTCCCGTGATACGTCTGAGTGAGCTTTACCTCATCCTAATGGAGAATAGCAACTCTGTAGGAGAGATCAACAGTCTATACGATACCTATATGCGCTCCAAGAATGTCCTCATCACTACACCAAAGTTCGACAGTGTCGAGAAGTTCAAGCTCTCGTTGGTGAATGAGTATGTCCGTGAGTTCTTTGGAGAAGGTCAAATGTTTGGACTCTATAAACGTCTGGGCACTCAAAAGATGCTCTTCCAGAAAGAGACCATGAGTGAAGATAAATACTGCATCCCCGTGCCGGACACTGAATCTATCAATAAGAACAAATAGTCTTTACATCCCATGAAGAAGAATAACATAGTCACCACAGGAGTACTTGCCGCTGCGCTTACACTCCTATCTACAGGATGTCAGCGGAATCTCATGCTCTACGATGCGCCCAAAGACATGGTCTACTTCACCATAGATGATCCCAATGCTTCCCCTGAAGTGAATGCCCTCAAGGAGTACACCTTCGTTACGCAGCATGAGGGTGTCACTCGGGATACTCTCTTTGTAGACATCTCTCTCATCGGAAACTTCTCTGACCATGACAGAGCCTACAAGGTAGTACAGGCTGACAGTCTGGCACCCGAGTCCTTTGACGGATCCGACTCTCTCTCTCTTGCCAAGCCCGGAAGGCATTACATCTCATACGATGATGCATCACTCAGCTCCAAGCTGGTGATCAAGGCCGGAGAGCGTACTGCCAAGCTGCCTATAGTCCTGTTGCGTGATCCCGATCTCAAGGAGACCAAAGTGCATCTCTTCCTCAAATTGGTTCCGAGCCAAGAGCTGAACCCGGGTTACTCCGAGTATATAGTCAAACACATTACCATCTCCGACCAACTCATTCGTCCGAAGAATTGGGAATATCCTGTAAAGTATTTCCTCGGCAATTATGGTCCTGTCAAGCACAGATTCATCATTGAGCTTACGGGAGATCCTTGGGATGATGACTTCATCGTCAAGGAGTTCAATGAGCTGAGCAGTGGAGGAGTAGACTTAGAGTATATGGACTTCTACCAGAAGAGATTCCGCAAAGCTCTGGAGAAGTACAATAGTGAGCATCCCAATGCACCCCTCACCGAAGCCGATGGTACACTCGTCAACTTTGAACCGGCTTATTAATAGCATCCACAGATATGAAACACAATATATTTACCCCCCTTCTCATCCTTACCCTCCTCATGAGCTTGGGTACCGGATGTATACGAGACAATAGTACACTCGAGGATCCCTCACAGTTTGCCAGCATAGATATCACAGGCATTGAGGAGAGTCTCACAGCTACTCCTCGCTCTCAGTTGAAGTTGGCTCCCACGGTGACCTCTACTTATCCCGACAGTGATCTGGAGTATTTCTGGATGGCGTATCCCAAGCTCGATGAAGGAGAGAAGCAGGTAGCCACAGATACTCTCGGTACCTCCAAGGATCTCGACTACAGAGTGATCCTCAAGCCCGGTACCTATAAGCTGGTCTTCAAGGTTGTTTCCAAGTCTGATGGCTTCACGGCACACAAGGAGTCTACCATCTCTGTCTCTGAGCTGCAGACCATGGGCTTCCTCATTCTCACCGAACCCACTCCGGGAGTCACGGAAGTTGATCTCTTTGATGTCAATACTCAGAAGCTCGTTCCACACCTTATCACAGACTACTTCGGTAAGCCCCTGGAGGGATCTCCTCTCTTCTTGGACGTCAACTACGATATGGCTCACCTCGATCCTGAAGACTACAAAGCAGAGACGATGACTAAAGTAAATAGTACCGTCTTCAGTATCACCACCTCTGCAGGCAAGGCTCTTTCTCTCCGAAGCTCCGACTTCGCCTACGTCTTTCCTGACCAAAAGGTCTTCAACTCCGATCCCACTCCCGAGCCTGCCATAGGTAGACTCTTTGGTGCTGCATACTCCTATATCGTGACGGATCAAGGCTTACACTACTCCTTCAAGAGGAGTGCTTTGTGGACTGCTACCCGCGGACTCTTCTCCGATCCTATTACCGAACCAGTCTCTCCTCATATCTTCGGTATGATTGACGAATACCTCGCTTACAACTTCTGTGCATGGAGCTATACACGGGGGATCCTCTGCTTATTCTCCTCCAATCGTGCCGAGCCTTTGAATGGACAGCCTGCAGCTGTCACCAAGTATGAGCCCCTCTACGGTGGTACCTCTCTGGTTGGAAAGGGTCCGGGTGTCAGCTTCTTGATCCTACAGGAGAAGGAGAAGCCCGATAACCGCAGGATAGTCTACATCGACCTGGATAAAGTCAAATCCATCGAAGAGGTAGATAAATCCTCTCACCTCAATAGTGCCGATCTCTTTGCAGTAAGCGGTCGGAGTGCTCAGATACTCTATTATGTCTCGGGGGGAAGTCTCTACGCTTACGCCCTCAACGGCACTCAAGCCGAAAGACAACTCACCCTCACCGGACTCCCTGCAGGTAGCAAGATCACCTACATCGACAATATCTTCTGGCTCAATGACAAGGATAAGTCCCATCGATTTGACCATCTCGTCGTAGGGACGCAGAGTGGAGACAGCTACAAGCTCTACTTCTACAATACCGTCGGAGGGATACCCGACGGTGCACCCGTACGGACTATAGAGGGGAAGGGTACACTTGCCCGTGTGGCATACATTGCACTTGAAGATCCATCTGTGCGCAATGCCGCTCCTTCCTTCCCGATACTCTATTAGCCGAAGGACAGCCATATACAATGCAATACCGGGGGGTGCTTTAGGTATCGAAGCCTAAAGCCCCCCTTTTTTGCGCTATGAGTATGAATCGGAGTATTAAATAGAGTATATTTAGCCACTCAAGTGTTTGGTATCACTCATATATCTAAATGGTTATGGAATATACGTCACGACAATTACCCTATCGTATCGAGGATGCTCCGGAATACTTTGCAAGGTGCCTCGTCAAGGAGTGCCCGGTAGCGAAAGAGTGCCTCCGCCAACTGGTGCAGGAGACTGTAGGAGACCGTGATCCCAAGGAGTGGATCATATCCCCCGCACATACCAGACCGGATCAAGGCAAGGAGTGTCCCTACTTCTTCGATCCCCGTCCGGAGCGCAAAGCCTACGGCTTCAAGAAGGTCCTCTCGTCACTGACTTATGAAAATGCTCTCCGTGCCAAGACATCTCTGATGTCCGCACTTGGCAGTCGCTCCGTATACTACCGCCGACTCAATGGCGAGCTTCCCCTCACTCCGGAAGAGGAGGATCGTGTGACCCGAATCCTTGCGTATTATGGTGCCAAAGAGCCCGTGAAGTTCGACGAATACCGAGAGGTCAGTCCCTGGAAATAGTCGTGCAGGGTGATGGGTTGTGCCCTCCGTTGAAATCTAAAGACCGTAGGTCCCTGAGAGTTTCTCCGTGGAGAAACAATCGTCCCGCCATGGAGAAATAGTTGTCTCCTTACGGGGGAAACGATTGTCTCCTTATGGGGGAAACGATTGTCTCCTTATGGGGGAAACGATTGTCTCCTTACGGGGGAAACGATTGTCTCCTTACGGGGGAAACGATTGTCTCCTTACGGGGGAAACGATTGTCTCCTTACTAGGGAAATAAACGTATCCTTATTGCGGGACAATGATCTCCCTTACGAGGGACAGTTACTTCGCAAGCAGAGTCCATGAATAAACCCCGCACGGTACCATGAGACCGTGCGGGGCTTTGGGGCAGAGGAGCGGGAGTCCCGGCTCGGACTCTCGCCGGGATGTCAGAGAAGGGATTCGGAGTATTCGACCTCAGAGTCGTAGAGGTTCAGAAAGTCTTCGGAGCTGATCTCGATATTCATCTCGTCACGCTTGATATTCTTGCTGACGTAGTCGTAGATGTCGTCCACGTCCACTTCGAATTCATCATCCTCATCGATCTCCTCCTCCTCGTCGGGGATGAGGTCGCGACTATCCATATACTCGTAGATGAGGTCTATGAGGTAGGTGATGTCATCATCAGAGAGGTTACGGATCCCTTCGCTCTCGGGATTGGCTTGGCGGATGTAGGCGATGCAGTCGTCTTCATCGTACTCTTTGTCGACCATAGTCTTGTTGGTTTGTGACATAATGAGAAAGGTTTAGTTATGGGTTAAGGGAAATAATGGGGTTCAATACTCTCGGGGACCAAAGATGGCAGACCCGATGCGGACATAGTTGGCTCCATACTTCAGCGCCAGAGTGTAGTCACTCGTCATTCCCATGGAGAGCTTGGTGAAGTCGGAGGAGTCGGGAAAATAGGTGGAGCGGATGCGTTCGAATAGCTCGTGGACTGTGGAGAACTGCCGCTCGATCAGCTCCCGATCTTCCGTGAGTGCCGCCATCGCCATGAGCCCGCAGTAACGGATGTGGGTCAGGGAAGAGTACTCTCCGGTATTGAGCCATGCCAGGAGGTCGTCGGGAATGAATCCGTGCTTGGTATCCTCATCCGTGACGTCTACCTGAAAGAGGATACGCACGCCTGCTACATCCTGACGCTCTGCCTGCTTCTCGATCTCGGTGAGTAGGCGGGGAGAGTCTACGCTGTGGATGGTATGGATGAAGGGTACGATGTACTTGACTTTGTTGCGCTGAAGGGTGCCGATGAGATGCCACTCCACATCGTCGGGCATGAGGGGAACCTTTTCGAGGAGCTCCTGCACCCTGTTCTCCCCAAAGAGTCTCTGTCCTCCTTCGTAGGCATCTCTGAGTGCCTCTATAGGGTGAAACTTCGAGACAGCCACCAGCTCCACACCATCGGGGAGCTCCGACTTGATGTCGCTGATATGCTGCCGGATGGAGCTGCTCATACTACTTCGGGACTTCATGGGGGAGTACATCCATCAGAGAGGTTTCCGTCACGGCTGCCACTTCATAGTCCGCAAGAGTGCCGGACATACCTTTCTCGAATCTCTCCAAGGCGCCGTCCAGATCATTCGCCTGAACCAGCATCTGTGAGTACTTCTTCTTCTCCACTCCTGCCTTCTCGTCCAGTGTGATGAAGCCGACCTTGACCTTATAGAATCTGTCTCCGCTCTCGTCTAAGAAGACCTCAGCTATACGGACTTTGCGGATATTGTCCATGACAAATGTGCCACGACTCTCCACTTCGGCAGCCATCCGTGCCTCTGCCTCGGTGAAGCTCATGGCATCTACGAGGTAGGACTCGGTGACTTTCTTCATCTTTCCTTCTTGGTTTATCTCTTTTTCGTAGGTTAGTTTACATTCGAACCAGCTCATACTTACTTGTTTATTCTTGATTAAATGGATTGGGTTTGTCGGATGCTTGCTCCGAGTCCTTCAATACTCTCTGCCTGAGGCGACGTTCAAGGATCAAGGCTTGGAGCTTGGCACCTCCGTCGAGAGAGGGGGAGGCATCCGTGAGTACTTCAAGCTTTGTGGATAGTCCGTGCTTGCAGAGATCCGAGAGGGTGGTATGGACGCATACGTCTCCCGCCAAGCCGCAGACGAGAATATTGTCGGCAGTGGTGAACTCCGAGGGCACTTCCTCCGCAAAGGCACTGTACTCATCCCTGTCGGGGGAGGTACCCTTCTCGAGGAAGTGTACAGGTGTCCCGGCATCGGCACTCTCTATAAGTGCCGTCATGAGTGCAGGGTAGATGGCTGCTCCCTCGGAGTATTTGACACAATGTGTGGGCCACTCTCCACCTCGGGACTCAAAGCTGATGTGCCCAAAGGGGTGGGCATCCATGGTGACATATACGGCATCCGGAGCCAAGGAACTCAAGTGTGAGGCAAGGAGATCCATGGCGGGAATGGCTTCGGGAACGGGTAGGGATCCTGTGATGAAGTCGTTCTGAGGATCCACGATAAGTAGAAGTGTTTTCATCTCTTTTGGGCTTTCAGTTGGTTAATCAATGGGTTGGCATACATGGTCAGTATGGTGTGTTTGAGGAAAGGAACATCCTTGCCCGGCATCTTGATCTTCTCTATCTGATCGTGTACATAAAGCTCGAACTGAAGTCTCTCCTGCTCACTGTAGAGGTGAGCGAACCTCTTGGAACCGTTGAGGAGGTCGTAGGCAACATAGTTCGAAGGATAGATGCGATAGCCCAGATGGATCTTGTGATCAATGGCTGAAGCTACGGCATCGAGGAGATCTTGTCGCTTCATGTCGGCAGTGGTCTCGATATCATCAGGGGAGAGAGGAGCGTTGAAGGTGAAGTGAACTCTGCCTTTATTCCCCAAGATTCCCTGCTTCATATTCAGGAGATCATCTGCTTGGGACTTCTTGTGCGAGGGGTCAAGCTTCTTGCGTAAAGTCTCTTCCGCCTTGAGATAGTCACAGGGGTCATACTCATAGGAGATAGCCAGAGGGACAATATTTAAGGATAGAAGAGATTCGGGAAGAGGCTCATCACTACTCATGGAGAGCATCTTGAGGAGAGCTGTCTGTGTACGGTCATCCGAATCCTTGGCTCTCCCTTCACGCTGAGCTATCCATATGGACTCTTCACTCAGCTCTATGGTGCGACGAATGTATTGGGATAGCTTGAGTGACTCCGCAAGCATCTCTCGTATGGATGGTGCGCGCTTGACGATAAAGGCATCACATGCCCGAACAAGTGAACGTATCCATGGACGTATGAGGAGATTATCCCCTATGGCTATGCGCGGAAGTCCGAGATCATTCTCGAGCAGGACTACATTCAGCAGTGCAGAGTCCAGGACAATATCTCTGTGGTTGGAGATGAAGATGAACTTCCGACCTTGGTCTGCAAAGGGTCTCAGCTTGCTCTTCCCTGAAGTATTGATAGAGAAGGTAGTCTCCCGAATGATCTTGTGCATCAGGGGTAGGATCAGCTCCGTCTTGAAAGCATACACACTGTCGATACTCTTGGCTTGTGCTTCGAGTTTCTCATAAGATACATTGCCTGCAATCATAGGGAGTATGGTCCTTACTTCAGGATCCTTGAGCAGCGTCTGAGTGACTTCAGGTATCTCTGCGTCTATGTAGGGTCGGATATCTTCAAAGGAAGAGAGGTCCGGAGTATTCTTCTCTTGCATCATGATTTCATAGTTGGGAGGAGTGGTAATGAATGATATATGTAATAATGGAGTCAAGGACTTCCCCGATCTTCAATCCCGCAGCTCGTATCTGCTGAGGTATAAAGCTAGTGGCAGTCATGCCGGGAGTAGTATTGACCTCCAGAAGGTATGGTTTATCCTCATGGATAATGTAGTCTATCCGTATGATCCCCTGAGCTTGAAGGATAGTGTATACCCTGCTCGTAAGTGATTGGATCTCTGCCGTCAGCTCCGAAGATATCCGTGCGGGGGTTATCTCCTCTACAGCTCCATTGTATTTGGCATCATAGTCGAAGAATTCATTGCGACTGACTACTTCCGTGACCGGAAGTGTATGGATCCCTGAGTCATCACGGTAGCATCCACATGTAACTTCAGTACCCTGAACAACCCTTTCAATAAGGACTTGGACATCCTCCTTCAATGCATCTTGTATGGCGGGTAGAAGGTTTGCTTCATCAACTACCTTATGTGTAGCTACACTTGAACCTCCATTGCAAGGCTTGACAAATACCGGAAGAGGAACTTGCCGGAGGATAGATTGTACAGAAGGGGTATCATGTCTGCCGAGACGAATGCCCGAGGTCGTGCGGATACCGAAGGTACTCAGGTACCTATTGCAGACATATTTATCGAAGGTTAGTGCAGAGACAAGGGTGGAGCAGCAGGAGTAGGGTATCCTCAGCATATCAAGGTAACCCGTAAGAAGTCCATTCTCTCCCGGTGTCCCGTGTATGGTAATGTAGGCGAAGTCGAACTTAATGTGCTTCCCTTGAGGAGTATGTATGGAGAAGTCATCCTTATGCACAGGAACTTTCTCTCCACTAGGAAGAGATACTGACCACTCTTGGTGAGTGATGAGCATGGGATATATAGTGTGGGGAGAGTCACTAAGGAAGTGGAGTAGTCCTTCTTGACTCCTTAGGGAGACCTCCATCTCGCCGGAGTATCCTCCGGCAATGAGTGCAATATTGAGGTGTTGAGGATCCATCTATTTATTTGGATTGAGAATATAGATACGATGAAGGGGTTTTAGAGATTATCATCCGGCTCCAGCATTCCTGCCTCTGCATACCTTCTCCATTTATCAACAAGCTGCTCCATATCCGGAGGAAGGGGTACTTCGAAGTCTAGATCGCGTTGGAGAACAGGATGATAAAAGCCCAAAGAACGAGCGTGGAGAGCTTGTCGGGGACAGACCTCAAAGCAGTTATCCACAAACTTCTTATACTTACTGAAGTGATTACCTCGGAGAATACGGTCACCTCCATAGCGAGCATCGTTGAAGATAGGATGCCCTATGGACATCATGTGTACTCGGATCTGATGAGTCCTTCCGGTCTCCAGTATGCAACGAATACGAGAGACATACCCAAGGATCTCAAGTACTTCATAGTGTGTCACAGCACTCTTACCCACCTCCCCTTCGTAGGGAAAAGTAGTCATGCGGAGTCTGTCCTTGGGATCTCTCCCTAAGTTTGTTCGAATCACTCCGGAACTCTCTTTGGGAGTCCCCCAAATCAGAGCTTCATACTCTCGCCTTGTGCTCTTCACGAAGAACTGTCTGCTCAGAGCTGTCTTCACCTCCGGAGTCTTAGCTACGACCAAGAGTCCGCTGGTATCCTTATCGATCCTATGTACCAGACCCAACCGTGGATCCTCGGGATCATAGTCGGGAGAGTTGCGCAGATAGTATGCAATTCCATTGAGAAGAGTCCCTGTATAATTGCCGTGACCGGGATGAACCACCATCCCTGCAGGCTTATTGATCACCATCAAGCTTTCATCTTCGTAGACGATATCCAGAGGGATATCCTCCTTGGTGATCTCAAATTCATGCCGAGGACGTTCCAGACGCAGAGAGACTACATCCAGAGGTTTTACTTTATAGTTAGACTTGACAGGACGATCATTAACGAATATGGCACCGGCTTCAGCTGCAAGACTGATGCGGTTGCGGGAGACTCCTGCCATCTTATCTACCAGGAACCTATCTATCCTGAGTGGAGTCTGCCCCTTATCTACAGTGAGGGAGAAGTGTTCGAAGAGTTGTGACTCCTCCTGCTCCTCCTCTTCGGGATCTTCAAGGTCAGGATCGTATGGGAGGGAGTTGATGTCAGGGGCGTCATCTGTCCCTCTGAAGGGATCAGAACCAGTTTTCATTCTCGTTGACTTGAGGATCTATCTGGGGAGTTTCCACGCTGAGACTGTCAGCACCCAGCATGAGAGAAGGATCATTGGAGGAGACTTCCAGGACCAGAGGCGTATTGTAGGGAACCTGATCTCCGGGGTCTAATACCTTTCCACCTGTCGTCTTGACGTAGAGAGCAAGGTCATTGTAGGGACCTCCCACATACCTTACCGTGACACTCTCAAAGCCTACAGCCTTGAGCATTGCCAGAGCCTGACGCATAGATACCTCATGTATCTTGGGAATGGTATTGGTACGGGTACTGTATGAATTGATGATCACAAAGATTTTGCGCCCTTTCTTGATCTTGGATCCCGGCTCCGGTGTGGACTCTACCACTTCCCCGGGCTTGGCATTGTCATTATATACAGAGTCGGAGACCATGATGGTGAGACGATCACGCTGGAGAACCTCTTCCGCATCCGTGACACTCATCCCTACTATATCCGGGACCTCTATAACAGCATTGCGATTGGTGTAGACATCCAGCCATCTGAGTGTCAGCCAGACGAGTATAATGCCTACGAGTATCATCAGTCCGATATTGACGGCTAAAGCTATCCAACCCTTACGGTTGCTCTTAGCTGCTACAGCGTCCGAAGATGGTTTGTGAGTATTCTTTCCCTTCTCGTTACTATCGTACGTATCCATGAAATAAGGGTGTGATCAAATAATGTTGTCTCAAAAATAGGGATTTCCCTACACATAGAGCCCACTCTCAAGGAGTTTAGAGCCTGAGAGCGGGCATTATATGCTATGTTTAAGGAGTATTCCCTAGCAGGATTCAATCAGAAGAGGCTAAGCCACTTGATGTAGGCAAAGTCCATGTGGTTTGCCAGCAATGGATGTTCCGGCAATACTCTTATAGAGATCTTCTGCCTACCGGGATTATCTACAATCTTGTTGAGGTCATAGATCACACGTGTACCCTCAGTCCTTGTGAGGTCGAAATGAGATATGTTGAGGAGTTCAAGCTCTTTGGTCTCTTCATTCTCTTCGGCTACCACAAGTTGGACATCCAGATCACTATTCAGTTCGTGGCGATCTATCACCACATGGATGTTGATATTCTCACCGACCTCAAAGGTGTGTACCTGACCCTTCTCCCTACTGGTTATCTTACATTCGATCACTTCAAGCTCATTCCAGTATTGAGCCACATTCTGCTTCCATGCGATGAGATCGGAAATATTCTTACCATTATCCTCTAAGAGCTGCAGATGCCTGCTATGGAGTGGAGTATAGAATCTCTCTATATAGTCATCCATCATACGCTTCATGGTGAAGTGGGGGAGGACTTGACTCATAGAGTTCTTGATCATAGTTACCCATCCGTCCGAATACTCTTGACCATCATTTCGCTTGAAGTACAATGGTATGATGTCATCCTCCAAGAGCTTGTATATCGTAGCAGCATCCAGTCTGTCTTGGAGTGTTTGGTTCTGGTAAGTCCTCTTGTCGGTCAATGCCCATCCGGCACCTTCCTTATATCCCTCAAACCACCAACCGTCAAGGACAGAGAAGTTGAGTACTCCATTCATCAGAGCCTTCTCTCCGGAGGTACCTGATGCTTCCAAGGGGCGAGTAGGGGTATTGAGCCAGATATCCACTCCTGCGATCAAGTACTGAGCGACTTTGATATCATAGTTTTCGAGGAAGATAACCTTGCCGTGGAATTCCGGACGTTTGCTGATCTCTACGATATGCTTGATCAATCCCTGACCACCTCCATCGGCAGGGTGAGCCTTACCTGTAAAGATAAACTGAACGGGATACTGAGGATTATTGACGATCTCTGAGAGTCGTTCCAAGTCGGTGAAGAGTAGGTGAGCTCTCTTGTAGGTGGCAAACCTCCTACCAAACCCGATCAGCAAGGCATTGGGATTGATATTGTCAATGAGATCCATGATACTGCTGGGATCACCATTCTTGAGCCAATTGCCCTGATAACTGTCGCGGATGAACTTGACAAAACGTTCCTTCATCCTCTTACGCAGATTCCATATCTCAGCATTGTCCACCTCTTGGATCTTGGTCCATACCTCTTCACGAGTCTGTTCGGGCAAGATATCTTCGGAGATGTATTGAGCAACGAAGTCTTTCCAGTCCTGCGCCATCCAGGTGGGGAGATGCACGCCGTTGGTGACATATCCTACGTGAAGCTCTTCAGGGAAGAAGCCTTTCCATACCGGAGCAAACATCTTCTGAGATACTCTGCCATGGAGCTTGCTGACACCGTTCGCCAGCATGCAGGTATTCAGAGCCAGTACACTCATGGAGAACTTTTCGTTGGTGCCGGGATTCTCCCTGCCCATATCCACAAATTCCTGCCAGGATATGCCGAGCTTCCCGGGGAATGCCGACATATACTTACCCAGAAGTTGCTCATCGAAGTAGTCATGACCGGCAGGCACGGGGGTATGGACGGTATAGAGCCCTGTAGCCTTGACCAGTTCAAGAGCCTCATCAAAGCTCTTGCCCTCCTTCTCGATATAGTCCACAAGCCTCTGGAGGTTGAGGAATGCTGCATGACCCTCATTGCAGTGATAGATCTCCTTCTTGATTCCAAGCTGATTGAGGAGCATGACACCTCCTATGCCGAGCATATACTCCTGCTTCATGCGGTTTTCCCAGTCCCCGCCATAGAGCTGATGGGTGATAGACCTGTCCCACTTACTATTCTGAGGGATGTCGGTGTCCATCAGATAGAGATCCACTCTGCCCACAGAGACTTTCCAGATATTGGAGTATATGATCCGATCCGGAAACTGCACCTCGAGGATCATCGGGGATCCATCCTCGTTCATCACCTGAGTCAGTGGCAGACGCGTGAAGTCCTGAGGCTTGTATTCCGCAACTTGCTGACCATCGGGAGTGAGGCTCTGATCGAAATAACCGTAACGGTAGAGGAATCCCACCCCGACCATATCCACATTACTGTCACTAGCCTCCTTGAGGTAGTCACCGGCAAGCACACCGAGACCTCCCGAATAGATCTTGAGCACATTCGTCAGACCATACTCCATACTGAAGTACGCTACAGAAGGGGCATCCTTTCGGTGAGGGGCATCCATATAGGCTCTGAACTCCTTGTAGATTTCCTCAGCCTGCTGCAGCTTCTCAGGGTCATTCTCAAGCTGTTTGAGAGATCTTTGAGACAGGGATGCCAACACAGCCACAGGATTACCCTGTGACTCTACCCACTCCTCGGGGTTGAGGCTTTTGAAGAAGGTGGATGCCTTCGTATTCCATACCCACCACAGATTATGGGCTATTTCATCCAATGTAGAGAGGGATTGAGGGAGTCTCGAAAATGTGTAGACGTCACGCCACTCAGGCTGATTATAATTCTTAGACAGTATCATAAGGTCTATAGTAAATATCCTAGTAAAGTGTCTCAAAGATACCCAAAATATATCTCTCTTAAAGTTTAAAGTGGGAAGAGGAATCGTCAGAGTTCCCCTCCAATACCTTTGAACTTCTCCACAAAGTCGGAGATACGCTCAAAGACTCTCTTCTTCATCTCTAGGAAACCTTTGCTTAAGGGAGATCTTGTAGGCAATATATTCTGTAGATCTGTTCCATACATGCTGGCAAACTCTCTATTCAATGAAACTTGGATGTAACGTTTGGCGGCATCTTCCTTCAAGTTTTCTTTTCGGATTAGGTCTTCAGCTTCCTCCCTTTGACGCTTTTGAGCATAGGTGAAGAAGGATTCGATGATATCAGCTTTCTCCTTCAGGGGTTCGAGATTGGTTTCATTGATATAGTCCACTATCAGGCTCTCCTTCGCTCTATTCCCCACACTGGATCGTATCACTCTCCTAATCTCTTCGATCAGAGTTTCTTTATTATTGGTCTTACGCTTATGTTCCAGAACTAGTTCCAATATATAGTCCAAGTCTATTTCTTGAGACTTAAGGAGTTCTACTTCGAATACCACATCGTCCCAATCCATCTTCGGATCCTTCCCGTTAGGTTCGACTATCTGGTGTTTCAGCCATTCTCGTATATCATTATAGGTGGACTTATAGTCTTGTATCTGTCGATCACTGAGCACGTCCACCTTCATCATCTCATTGAGATCCGTGTCCTTGAGATAGTACTTTTCTTTAAAGTCTTCTCTAACCGAAGCACTCCCCATGTCCAGCCTGTGTAGCTCCTTCAACTGAGTATACTCATCATAGTTTTGGAGGATGTTTTCGATCTTTAAGTATTTGCCGAAGAGCTTCACAAATTCCTTCTTGTGTGAGGGATCGACTATAGCGCCTACATCCGGGAAGCGCTCCTTAAGCTCCCCGACGATCTCAACATATCCTTTGCGAGCCTTACCGGTGAGGATGTCCTTAAATCCCTCCATATACTCCTTATAGCTACGTTCTAGGATTACATTGCGAGTATTTTGACTCCCAAATAGGGTTATAGCCTCTATTGTAGCTTGCTCGAGATCCCTGAAGGTCACTATATTCCCAAAGCTCTTTGTGGCATCGTAGATACGATTGGTTCGTGAGAAGGCTTGCAAGAGACCATGGTATCTGAGGTTCTTATCCACAAAGAGGGTGTTGAGAGTCGGGGCATCAAATCCTGTCAGAAACATTCCTACCACGATCACCAAATCCACCTCCCGGTCTCTTACCCTTTCAGAGAGATTTTTATAGTATAGCTCAAATTGATCACTCTCAAGCCCAAAGTTGGTCTTAAAGAGTTCGTTATAGTCCTTAATCGCATGAGCCAAAAACTCCTTGGCACTCATATCCATAGCGGAGGGTTCAAAGCTCTCATCCGGAATTTCACCCTTGGCATTTTGTTCTTCATTCTGAGCGAATGAGAATATCGTAGCGATCTTAAGCGGATCTTCCGAGCCACGCTGCAGCTTCTTGAACTCTTCATAGTAGAGTTTGGCTGCCTGCACGCTATCGACCGCAAACATGGCATTGAATCCCTTGGTACTACCTGCTGCCCGGTGAGTTTTGAACCTGAAGTTATCCAAAATGTAGCGCGAGATTTCACTGATACGATCAGAGTGGAGTAGCATCAGCTTACTTTCTGTCGCAGATAGCTTTTCGATATCCTGTTCACTTTCCAGCTCTCTGAAACGCGGTCTCACATTGTTATAGTCCACCTTAAACTTCAAAACCTTCTCATCCCGGATAGCATCCGTAATCACATAGGAGTGGAGTTGTTGCCCAAATACACTTGCTGTAGTATCCGACCCCAAGGCATTCTCCGGGAAGATAGGTGTTCCCGTGAATCCAAACTGATAGTACTTCTTGAACCTGCTGCGGATATTCTTCTGTGCTTCGCCAAACTGTGAGCGGTGAGCCTCATCGAAGATCATCACTACATGCTGATCGTACACCGGCAGATTACTCTCTTTCTTGAGTAGATTATTTAGCTTCTGTATGGTTGTCACCACAATCTTATTGTCCTTTGCGGCTAGATTCTCCTTGAGCTTTGCAGTACTGTTAGAGCCTGTAGCACTCCCGGGAGAGAATTCCTCGTACTTTTTGATGGTTTGGTTATCCAAATCTTTGCGGTCCACTACGAAGAGAACCTTGTCTATAAAGTCTAGTTGTGTCGCAAGTCTGGCCGCCTTGAAGCTCGTCAAGGTCTTACCGGAGCCGGTGGTATGCCATATATATCCACCACCCTCAGGGTTACTCCAATGTTTGGCAAGATAAGCGCTACGGATCTTCCATTGGATACGCTCCGTGGCAGCGATCTGGTAGGGACGCATCACCATCAGACTATTGGTGACATCAAAGATGGAATAGCTGAAGAGGATCTGCAGTAAAGTGTTCTTTTGAAAGAAGGTCTCTGTGAAGTCTTTCAAGTCTCTGATGAGGGTATTGTCAGCCTTTGCCCAGTTCATAGTGAATTCGTAGCTGCTCTTGCTTCTCTTCAGTGTATTGGAGAAGTATCGGGTATCCGTACCGTTGGATATTACGAAGAGTTGTAGGTACCTGAAGAGGGAATTGTCAGTATTGAAGCTCTCCTTGGTGTATCGATGTACTTGATTGAAGGCTTCTCGGATGGCTACTCCTCTACGTTTGAGCTCCACCTGTACCATAGGTAATCCATTGACCAGTATGGTCACATCGTAGCGGTTGAGATAGCTTCCTTGTTGCTCATACTGATGCATCACCTGCATTTTGTTACGAGCAATATGTCTCTTATCCACCAGATAGATATTGCGGATGGTGCCATCGTCAAATGTAAAGTCATATATATAGTCATCCTGTACCTTGCGTGTCTTATCCACTGCGCTATCACTGGGGCTGTCCAGGTACTCTATACAATACCTTTGCCATTCCGAATCGGAGAACTCCACAGCATTGAGGGTTTCCAACTGTTTGCGGACATTGCTCATCAATGCCTCATGCGTCAAGCTCCCTCTAAGATATTCGTATCCCTGATTGCTGAGATCTTGGATGAATTCGTGCTCCAGAGCTGATTCGCTTTGATAGGTTGCTACAGTTTGCCCTAATGTGCTCTTTGTGTAACTATCCAGGACAATGTAGTTGGGCGTCTCTGCTATAGGTCTTTGCTCCTCCATAGTATTTCAAGGATATTTAAGGTTCGCGAAATGAGAATAGTTGGTCTCGATAATATTCATATTGTTTTCGTCTCAACTCAATCTCTTTTGGAAGTCCTTCCGTTATGGAGTTCGTGAGAGTATCAAAGCGGTCAAGGATGGATACAATTTCCTGCTGCACTGCTAGTGGCGGAATAGGAAATAGTTGTGCCTTAAGTCTATTCATGTCAACGGAGGGGAAGCTGCTAATAAAGGCATTCCTTTTGCACCAGTCAGATATGATATAAAAGTAGTAGAAGGCAAACTTGGGTTCAAGCTGAGAAATCAGCGATTTACGAATTTTAAAATTCGTAAATTGCTGATTCGCTAGCGAATCAGCAATTAGCAATGCATGCTCACCGATTGTCGCCGTGGTAGCCATAATTATAGATCCCGCCTTGAACAATCCTTTGCCTTTAATGGATTTTGGCGTGATGTGTTGGATTGAATCAGAAAGAATTCTACCATTTAATCTTATATCTTCCATCCTAAACCATGGTATAGTACCATTTTCCCAAAAGTCACAATTTGATTTTGATGGGGTATAACCATTTCTCGTTTCAAATACTTCTCCCAGAGGTTTCCATGTTACATTACTTAACGAATACCCCCCCTCTGTTAACATTTCAAAGGAGAGAAGCTTGTCGCGGTAGTATTCGTACTGCTTTTTCCTAAATTCCAACTCCTTCTCCAACTCCTTCTCCAACTCCTTCTCCAACTCCGTAAACTTATCTAAGATCTTAACAATCTTCTCCTGCACCGCAAGAGGTGGAATGGGAATTAATATTTTGGACACATCTTTAGCATATACGTGTGGAACCCCGCTCCCTCTTTTCATACGAAATATTATTTCTTGCAGATTCAAGAGATAATGAAAGACATAACGGGTAAGAGTAGTTGATTCTTGAACTTTTATAGAGAAAGCATCACTAACAAACACAGGCTTATCCCAATACATTAAATAACCTGCATATGCCCCTGAACCGGCAACAGTAATGCACTCGCCTTCGATATTATATTCATCAATATAGTATGCCGGTTGTTGCCCTCCGGCAATTACCGGGTACTTTCCATTATTAGTAGTCTTACGAGTAATGGATTTTCCTCTTTTTAATTCCGCCACCTCTCCGAGAGGTCTCCACTCCACCTCAGCTCCTTCGAGTAATTTGTCTAAGTAGGTCATAGTTTATGAAAGATAAATTAGAAGGTGAGTTCTTGGACGATCTGATCGATTTCAGCGCGGAGGGTATCGATGCGCTGTACGGTAGAGGCGATCTCAGCATTGAGCTGATTGATGTCGATCACTTCGCGAGTATCTTCCGGCTCAACATAGGCACTCACGGAGAGGTTGTAGTCATTCTCGGCTATTACGCCGTTGTCAACCGATTTTGATTTGTGCTCCACATCCTCTTTGTCTGCAAAGAGCTTTACGATGCTCTCTATATGTGCATCCGTGAGGATATTGTTATTGGTCTGCTTGGAGTAGAACTCTCCACCACCGGCGTCGATGAACTGCGTCGTGGCATCCGCCTTGTGCTTGGAGAGGACGAGGATGTTGACAGCAATCTTAGGTCCATAGAAGAGGTTGGGTGGCAGAGCGATCACCGTCTCTATATAGTTATTATCGATGAGATACTTTCGGATCTTCTGCTCGGCTCCTCCGCGGTAGAAGATCCCCGGGAAGCAGATTATTGCCGCCCTTCCTTTGGCTGAGAGGTAGCTCAGGCAGTGCAGCACAAAGGCGAAGTCAGCCTTGGACTTGGGTGCCAAGATCCCTGCCGGGGCAAACCTGTCATCATTGATGAGGGTGGGGTCGTCACTGCCCACCCATTTGATGGAGTAGGGAGGGTTGGAGACGATTGCATCGAAGGGCTTCTCATCTCCATACTTCGGTTGTAGAAGGGTGTCCCCCAAAGCGATATTAAATTTATCGTAGTTGATATTGTGGAGGAACATGTTCATCCGTGCCAGGTTGTATGTGGTATGGTTGATCTCCTGACCATAGAATCCCCCCTCTATCCTATACTCTTCGAGGGGCTTATTAGCCTGCAATAGCAGAGAGCCTGAGCCACAAGCCGGGTCATAGATCTTATTGATTTTCTCCTGTCCATGGAGTGCCAGTTTAGCGATAAGCTTGGAGACGTTCTGAGGGGTGAAGAATTCTCCTCCCGACTTGCCGGCATTGGCAGCATAGTTGGAGATCAAGAATTCATAAGCATCCCCGAAGAGGTCTATCTGTTTGTCTTCAAAGCGTCCCAGATCCAGGCTCTCTACACCCTTGAGAACGGCTGTAAGTCGACGATTCTTCTCTTCCACGGTGCTTCCAAGTCGGTTACTCGTAGTGTCGAAGTCTGCAAAGAGCCCTTTAATGTCCTGCTCTGAGGGGAACCCAATGGCAGATCCCTCGATTGAACGAAAGATCTCTGCCAGATCCGTATTTAGGTTGGGATTATTGTGAGCATTCCGCACAACGTTACAGAAGAGTTGGCTCGGATAGATGAAGTAACCTTTGGCATAAATTGCATCCTGACGAAGGTCTTCAGGGATCTCCTTATCAGACATTTCAGCATAGTGAATATCCGGGTCTCCCCCCTCCATATGGTTCTGAAAATTTTCGCTGATAAATCGGTAGAAGAGGGTTCCGAGCACAAATTGCTTGAAGTCCCATCCATCCACTGCACCCCGCACATCGTTGGCGATCTTCCAGATCGCAGCATGTAGGTCGTCGCGTTGCTTTAAGCTTGTCATTAGATTCGATACTGATATTCCGAAAACACCCTAAACAATGCAAGGCAAAAAGGTGAAACGGAAGGCTAATACATATTTTTGATGTCAAGCAAAGATACCTAATTGCTCGGACGAATTTACCCACAGATTTAGAAGAGGGTGAAAAATCTTCTTAGTTATGCATAATTGCCCATCATCTCATTCATACGATCAGAGTAGTAATCCTACATTCATGACTCCCATATAGGGGGCTTCCACTCTCATAATATTTCGTCATTTGGGAGTAGGGGAATTACCTCCTGAATGGGTGAAAATAATTACCCCGCCTTTTTGTTGAAAGAAAGGCGGGGTAATTCAAAAATTAGTCGGACGTTTTTTTGAGAAAAAGGCGGGGTAATTTTTTGAGGCGTTTGTACCCCGTCTGATCATGCAAAAGGCAGACACCTTCCTTCATGGTAGGATGATGTCTGCCGGACCTATTAATATTCTATGGAATCAATCTGATTATGCTCAGTCTTTCTTTTCTTTTAGCGTCTCTACAAAGAAGGAACCATTCTCTACCAATCCCTCAAAGAAGAGGTCTACGGTCTCCTTACGATTCCAGTCTCTTTGGAGCTCGCAGATGTACTGGGTTACGGAAGAGAGCTTCACTCCTGCCTGTTCCATTCTGCGTAGAGCCATATCGTGAGAGGTCTTGGAGGTACCGCCCACAGCATCCACGATGGTGTACACTTCGTAGCCCTCTTTGACGAGATCAAGGGCTGGGAAGCAGAGGCAAACTTCTGTCCATAGAGCACATACTACCAGCTTCTTTCTGCCCAGCGCCTTGACGGCTTCCTGAAATTCCTTGTCTTCCCAAGAGTTGACGGTGGTTCTGTCTATCTCTTCCTGATCGGGAAGGGCTTTCTTGATCTGGGCAATGGTGGGTTCGTTAGCGCCAGATTCGACATTTACAGTAGAAAGGATGATAGGAACATTAAACCCCTTAGCTACCTTGCAGACGTTGGCAATATTGTTCACCAGCTCTTCTCTATCCATAGAGTTGATGGACTATACTTGGATGGGTTGGTAGTCGATGACAATCAATGCGGAATTTTCCGGGGTCAACAAATGATCTGATATCGGATCTCTAATTGGTTTGATACTGCTCATCACATTACATTTTTATGATTAATACTTCAAATACGGAGGTATTGACCTCCATATCATGTTTACAGGTGCTAAGTTCCCGATTAATGCATAATCGTCTATGTTCCGAATCGAACTTGGTTTAGTCCATTACGACACATCTTGCTAGACCGAACCCTTTGTAATGCATGAACTTATCGAATATCTTGTGTATTTTGCAACCACTTCAATTCATATAGGGTAGTTCATTTCATATTTATTACATAATGGTTTCCGCCGAAGAAACTTTAGCTTCCATTATACCGGAAATAATCGATCCATCCACATACGATAAGGGAGTGTATATATGGGATTTTGGATTTTTCTTCGATATGTTTGGTCAGATGATACTCCGAGCAGGTATCTTCTTCTACATCCAAGTGAATAGTGTCATGGCAGAGTTCAAGGTCGATTGCCAGCCATTGGTTGTAGGACCGGGTGATATGCTATTTATAGCCCCGAGGATGACGATAGAGTTTGTGTCCAAGAGTCGGGATCTTCACTCTTGCTGTCTCTGTATGGAGCCCATCTACTTTGATTCTCTATCTACAGGCAGCTATGTCTACAAGCGTCTATAGTAGATATACCACTCCCAAGCTTCATCTCAATAGTGAAGATGCCTCTAAGGTCGGTATCACTCTAAAACTGATGTCCCACTACCTAACTTCCGATTATCCCGGGGAGATGACGATCCACTTGGTCAACTTCTTGCTGCTACAGATCGTGGATATCTTTCAAGAGCAAAATATCTCTGCCTGTGGGGCGAGTAGTAGAACTGATGAGCTCTATCGACTATTCAGGAAGCTGCTTGTAGATAACTACCGTAAAGAGCATGGCATCCTATTCTATGCCGATAGTCTCCACGTCTCTCGAACATACCTCTCGCGTGTGATCAAAATGGTCTCCGGAAAGACCGTCAACGCATTCATCTCTGATGCGCTCTAGCCTGATGCGCGAAGAATGCTCATATTTACTGACCTGTCCATTAAGGAGATAGCGGAAAAGTTGGGATTCTCGGATCAATCCTCTTTTGGAAAGTTCTTCAAGAAAGAGTCAGGTCTATCCCCAGCCACATTTCGAGAGGGTTACAAAAAGCTACACAATCTCTAAGTAGAGCAGAAAGTACAAGAATACTGTATGGAGCTTTAGCCAGTCTGAATTGTTCATGAGCAGTGCCCATTACCCTTGCATAAATGAGAAATTAGTACGATATTTGCACTGCTTTAACAGCAACGAAGCATTTTGGTACCTTGGCCGAGTGGTTAGGCGTCGGTCTGCAAAACCGTTTACGGCGGTTCGATTCCGCCAGGTACCTCTAGTCGAACAAGTTCCTTACACAAGGTTTACACGCATCAGCATCACAGATTCCGGATATGAAGGGATTGTGGTGCTGATGTCTTGTATGTACATAAGTCTTGTATGTACATAAGTCTTGTATGTACATAAGTAATGTCTCAGTACCTTAGGGAGAATTCAATGGAGATTCATAGTGACTTAATTAGGTCTGAATTCGTACCTTTGGGGGACTTTAGTGCTTAGGAGATAAGCACCACTATCAAAATATATTAGTTTGATGATTGACACCCCATCCTTTACGATGCTTGCCAAGACTCTCTATGGTTTGGAAGAGACCCTGGCGAATGAATTGACTCAACTAGGTGCCACGGATATTTCTCTCGGGAGGAGGTTAGTTTCCTTCAGTGGAGACATGAAGATGCTCTATCGAGCAAATATCCATCTGCGTACGGCGTTGCGTATCCTAGTCCCCATAGCCACCTTTGAAGCCAAAAATGCTGATGAGATCTATCAGTATCTTTATGATCATGTGGACTGGTCGAAGTATCTGACTAGCAAGACGACCTTTGCTTTCGATACAGTAGTGTATTCGGATAAGTTTACACACAGTAAATTCGTTGCCTATCGGGGTAAGGATGCTATCAGCGACTACTTCACGGATCGTAATGAGAAGCGCCCCAATGTATCTGTGGTGGAGCCTGATGTGCAGTTTCATATTCATATTTCCAATACCACGGTTACTTTGGCTCTGGACTCTTCGGGAGAGAGTCTCCATAAACGTGGCTATAGAGTGGGACAGAATGATGCTCCCCTGAATGAAGTACTAGCAGCCGGCATCCTTCTGCGTGCCGGATGGAAAGGGGAGACAGACTTCTTGGATCCAATGTGTGGGAGCGGAACCTTCCTCACGGAGGCTGCTCTTATAGCACTCTCCATACCACCCGGAATATTCAGGGAGCAGTATGCTTTCGAGAGGTGGAAAGATTTCGATGCAGATCTTTTGAGTGAGGTCTTGGATGACTGGGATGAGATACCTTTTGAGCATACCATATACGGTACCGATATATCTCCCAAAGCGATCAGCATCTCTCGTGCCAATATCAACAAGGCAGGTGTACAGAAATATATCAGCCTGGCAGTGAAGGGTATCGCGGACTATCAGCAGGGTACCAAACCCATGGGAAAGTGTCTGGTGGTAACCAATCCTCCCTATGGTGAGCGCATGAAGAGCTTCGATATAGAGCGTGTGTACGGTACCCTAGGGAGTGTGCTGAAGCATGAATTCTCCGGATGTAAGGCGTGGGTGCTAAGCTCCAGTGAAGAGGGATTTGATGCCATAGGGCTGAAGCACTTCCACAAAGAGAAGCTTTTCAATGGTTCGATAGAGTGTGAGCTGCGAGGATATGAACTCTTTGAAGGCAAGAGGGATGAATTTGTCCGTGAGAGAGTTCGCAGAGAGGGTAGGGATCCGGATCTCTTCAGGCATGGCAAACCATTTACTCATCGCAGACCTCACGGAACCGAGGCGGAAGAGTTTCATGGTTCGAGGAAGTTTGTACCACGAAATAAGGAAGAACGTCTGCCTGAAAACGAAGACTAGATAGATCATTAATCCTACAACTCTGCCCATGATATCCCGGAAATCTATACTATACCGTACTATATTGTCTGTAGCACTGAGTGCTACCCTCATACCCATGACTGTAATCGCGCAAGAGATATATACTATTGATGACGTGATCCCGGGTGGGACAATCTATGCTCAAAAGGCTCCTCAAGGACTTGAGAGACCGGTGGTAGTCAATGAGGGTATTCTCCATAAGGTAGATGACAGGTGGGTACTGATCTCTCCCGGAGGTAAAGAGACATCCTTCATGACTCTGGAGGAGTGGAAGGTGGCTTCAGGGTCTACAGTGGATAAGCTACCGATCCTCAAAGTGGATAGAGCTACGAACTACCTCATAGCATCGCAGAGGTCAGCTGACGGGGTCTATCATGTATGGTTCTTGGATCCCGGAAGTAAGAAGGTGACTTCACATTTCGAAATACGTAAGGAGTTTGAGGCGTTAGACCCTTCGGTACGTTCGAATAGGATTGCTCTTATGGATGGGAAGGATCTATACATGTTGGAGGCAGATGGGCAGCTGAAGAGATTGACCTTTGATGGTTCTGAGGATATAGTCTACGGGATGCCGGCACACCGTAACGAGTTCGGTATCTCTCAAGGTACCTTCTGGTCTCCCGGTGGTCGCTACCTGGCTCTCTACAAGATTGACCAAAGTGCAGTGAGTAGCTACCCTCTGGTGAGCATTGAGGACCCCATAGCAGTACACAGACCTATCAAGTACCCGATGGCAGGAAGACCAAGTCAGAAAGTGACCATAGGGGTATATGATACCAAGACTCAGTACATACGCTATCTGGATACAGGTGAACCGCTGGATAGATACTTCACGAACATTGCATGGTCTCCCGATGAGAAGCATATATATATAGATGAAGTAGACCGTAACCAGAAACGTACAGGACTAACTCGTTATGATGCAAGGAGTGGAAAGCCCGGAAGTACAATCATCACAGAGACGAACGATAAGTATATAGAGCCTCAGGAGCCTATACAGTTCGTTCCGGGACGTGAAGATCTCCTCATTCGCAGGAGCAGAGTCAATGGATTTGATCATCTCTACTGCTACTCCAATACAGGAAAACTTGCCAAGCAGTTGACTAATGGATTCTGGGAAGTACGCAGTCTCTTAGGTATAGATCCTAAGGGTCAGTGGGTATACTTTACAGCCAATAGGGAAGATCCCAGACGTGTGGATCTATACCGTGTGGGAGTACGTGGAGGTAGTATCGAACGGATTACTTCGGGAGAAGGTTCGCATGCAGTTACTCTTTCTCCTGACTTTAAACTTGCATTTGATAGTTACTCGGGACTAAATACTCCTTTGGTGCAGAAGATGATTCCCCTCACACGATCACAGTCTGCCATGCTCTTGAGATCCGAGAGCAGAGATACATCAAAGATGCCTGAAGTGAGGCTGGGGACGATAAAGTCTGCCGATGGTTCTGCGGACCTTTACTACAAGATGACTCTACCAAGAGATCTGGATACGCGCAAGAAGTACCCTACTATCATATATGTATACGGTGGACCTCATGCTCAATTGGTGGTGGACTCTTGGAAAGGATTGCGTCAGAATTGGGATAACTATATGGCGCAGAGAGGATATATAGTCTTTACGATAGATGGCAGGGGATCCGCTCACAGAGGTATGGACTTCGAAAGTGCTACCTTCAAGCAGCTGGGTAAATGCGAGTTGGAAGATCAGATGGCAGGAGTATCCTATCTCAAGACTCTTCCCTATGTAGATGCTGATCGTATAGGTGTGCATGGTTGGAGCTTTGGTGGCTTCATGACTACACTGATGATGCTTGAGCATCCAGAAGTCTTCAAAGTAGGAGTTGCCGGAGGTCCTGTGATGAATTGGAAGTACTACGAAGTGATGTATGGTGAGAGATACATGGAGACTCCGCAGACCAATCCTCAGGGGTATGAAGCTTCAGATCTCATCTCACGTGCAGGTACTCTTCAGGGCAGACTGCTCCTGATCCATGGAGATATGGACCCCGTAGTAGTCTGGCAGCACTCTCTTTCCTTCCTCCGTGAAGCACAAAAGAGTCGCAAGATGCCCGACTATATGGTCTATCCGGGACATGAACACAATGTGATCGGGAAGGATCGTCCACAGCTCTATATGTACATCACGAGATACTTCGACGAACATCTCAAGTAATAATATCCCTAACCCTCAAACGCCTTGACCTATGAAAGCTCTACTTCTCGGCAGTGGTGGTCGTGAACACGCTCTGGCGTGGAAGATGGTCCAAAGTCCTCTCGTCGACCTCTTATATTGGTGTCCGGGGAATGCCGGCACTCTCCCCAAGTGTGAATCTCGTCCTCTGGACATTAACGATCCGAGTGCTGTATCATCCTTCCTCAAGAGTAATCAGATCAGCTTGCTTGTAGTAGGACCGGAACAACCTCTCGTAGATGGTTTGGTAGACCATCTCCGTAAGGATCCTGAACTTAAAGATCTCCATATTGTGGGGCCCGGTGCGGAAGGAGCTAAGCTGGAAGGCTCGAAAGACTTTGCCAAAGAGTTCATGACTCGTCATGGCATCCCTACCGCACATCACAGGACATTCACCTCAGAGACCATTGAGGAAGCAAGGAGATATATCCGAGATGAAGAGAAGGCTCCTTATGTACTTAAAGCCGATGGATTGGCTGCCGGCAAAGGGGTTCTGATCTCTTCGACTACGGAAGAGGCTCTTGATGCTCTGGAGAGTATCCTCGGTGGTCAGTTTGGTAATGCCGGAAACAAAGTAGTCATAGAGACTTTCCTCTCGGGGATTGAATGCTCGGTATTCGTTCTTACGGACGGCATTCACTATCAGAAGCTACCCACTGCCAAGGACTATAAGAGAGTAGGAGAAGGAGATACAGGGCTGAATACCGGAGGGATGGGAGCCGTATCTCCCGTACCCTTTGCCGATGAAGCATTTATGCAGAAGGTTGAAGAGCGTATCATCAAGCCCACTATCAGGGGACTTAAGGACGAAAAGATAGATTACAGAGGCTTCATCTTCTTTGGTCTTATCAAATGTGGTGAGGATCCCTATGTCATAGAGTATAACTGCCGCATGGGAGATCCTGAGACTGAAGTGGTGATGCTGAGGATAGAAGATGACCTTATTCCTGCCATGATGAGTCTCAAGGACCAAAGTCTCGACCGTCACCCCATCCGTATCTCTCCCTCTTCAGCCACCACTGTAGTAGCCGTTTCCGGCGGTTATCCTCAATCCTACGCGAAGGGGAAACTGATTTCGGGGCTGGAACATGATCTTCCTGAGACCATAGTCTTCCATGCAGGTACTACTAGAGATGCAGGTGATAATATCCTTACCTCGGGAGGAAGAGTATTGGCTGTCAGTGCTACAGGAGAAGGACTCTCGGAGTCTCTTGCTCGCAGCTATGAGAGACTTAAGAACATTACCTTCGAGGGTATACACTTCCGCTCCGATATCGGTCAAGATCTGCTTACTGATCATCACTAATCCCTTCATCTCCCGGTGATGGACTCCTCCCTGCCACTATCTCTGGTAGATCGATTCCTTCCCCACTTGGGAGAGTTATGGCATGCACTATCTACCGAATGGTGGCTTGCACTCCTTCTCTTGGTATTGCTGTCGATCATCGTTCGCAGACACGGGATCATCTTCTACGGTTCTGAGCTGACAAGTTGGGCAGGGGTACCTCTGACACTTGCACTCTTTTCGGCATTTGCTCTCCAACCTCATGTCGCCATAGCTCTATATATCGGTGTATTGCTGGTAGATGTCTTGGTCGAAAAGCAGCTGGGCTTACATGGGCGGATGAAGCGCTTCTTCTCTCTCTTTGACCAAGGATTCATCATCGGCATCCTGAGCATGATACATCCGGGGTTCCTATCTCTGAGTTTTGCTCAACTGTGGAACCTGAGAAAGAGAGTCGATACTCCTTTCCGGCACTTCATGGCATTCCTCTTGGGAGTCTTGGCTGCTCTCTGGATATGCTTCATACTCTTTGCTCCCCCTTCACTTACGGGTATGCAGATCTACCTGAGGGAGCATTTCCTTCCGCTGACACGAATAGATTGGACGTCAGTCGGTACCAAATATCTTCCTCTTACTCTCTCCCTGTCTGTGGTACAGGTACTCCTTACCTTCATCACCTACAAGTTTGTGGGTACAGCGCTGGAGCGTCACAGAGTATATGTACAGTCTCATGTGCGGATGATGTGGCTTATGTTTGCCTTATACATCCTCTATATCGGCAGCAGAGCAGGTACCCTCTACCTAGCAGGCACACTTCTACTCATATCGATCCTCATTCAGCTCTATTCCAATAGACGCAGCGACCTCTTTACCCTCATGCTGATCTATATACCCGCTGCTGTCGTACTCTACTTCCTCATCCGAATACTCATCCTCCCTCATGCTTGATGCTCTCATAGAATATGGATACCTGGGTGTCTTCATCTCCGCCTTCCTGGCGGCTACAGTACTTCCATTCAGCTCTGAAGTAGTTCTCTCGGGTGTACTTCTTGCCGGAGCCGACTATTGGACGTGCATCATCTCAGCTACTTTGGGCAACTGGCTGGGGGGAATGACCTGCTACTGGCTGGGTCGTTTGGGCAAGAAAGAGTGGATCACGAAGTATTTGAAGCTGAAAGAGGAGAAACTCAATCGCATCACGAAGTGGCTCAATGGTAAGGGCTCTTTCATGGCTTTCTTTGTCTTCCTTCCCGGAGTGGGAGACTTCTTTGCAGTGGCGTTGGGACTACTTCGTGCCAACGTCTGGGCTGTAGCTGCCTATATGCTTGCAGGTAAGTTTTTCCGCTACCTCGTTTGGGTGGAATTGGTTGATTGGGTGGCTGCCTTCTTCCGCTAATCGTCACGGATTCAGAAGCTTACTAGCTTCTGATTGTAAACTCATTGGTTTCTGATTGTAAACTCATTAGTTTGCGTTTATAAACTCATTAGTTTACGATGATAAACTCGTTAGTTTATAGACAGAAACTAATTAGTTTATGAAAGGGGCGAAGTGATGACCCATTTTCAGACCTCGGAGGAAAGGTCTGAGAGGTATCTGCGGATCTCGTCATAATCCTCGGGAGCGAACCATTTGATCTCGGGCTCCTTCGTGAACCACCGTAACTGCTGCTTGGCATAGACCCATGTGTGCTTAAAGATCTTTTGGCGGCACTCATCGATCGAGATCTTTCCGTTCAGATACTCAAAAGTTTCGGTATAGCCCACCGTGTGCAGGGCATTGAGATCACGGTAGGGCATTAGGCTTCGGACCTCTTCGACCAATCCCTGCTCCAGCATCCTATCCACTCTTTGCCTTATCCTAGCCCGGAGTATTTCGCGATCCGCATTGATCCCTATGGGAATGATCCTGAACGGACGGCGGGACCGTGTGGAGGAGTGGAACGAACTGAAGGGACGACCCGTGGAGAGGGTCACTGCCAAAGCTCGAGAGAGTCGCCTGAGGTTGGAGGGATCCACACTTCGGAGGTAGTCGGGATCCAGCTCTTTGAGGCAGGCTCGAACGGACTCCACTCCTCCTTCTTCGGCAATCCCGGAGACCCTCTCAGATACTTCAGGAGAGACTTCCGGGATGGTGTCCAGCCCCTTCAGGATGGCATCGATATAGAGCATGGAGCCTCCCACCATGATCAGCACACTATGGCTTCTGAAGAGACTGCGGAGGATGTCCATGGCTTCGTGCTCATACTGCGCCGCACTGTAGGGAGCATCGAGCTCCAAGGTGTGTATGAAGTAGTGTGGGATGCGTGCCAGAGTGTCCGCTGAGGGTGCGTCCGTACCTATGGACATATGTCGGTATATCTGTCTGGAGTCTGCTGAGAGGATGGGGGAGGAGAAGTCTTCGGCAAGTCTATTAGCCACAGAAGACTTACCAACTCCCGTAGGTCCCAAGATGACTGCCAGCGTACCGATTGAGTCCAAAGTAACGGGGTCAGAGATCGCCCTCCACAGAGTAGCCTTCGAGGAGATCCAGGTCCTCCAAGCTCTCCATCTCGGGTTCGTCTGCATCCGAGTAGAGATCCCCATCCTCATCTTCTTCGCTGAGGGAGCCGGGCTTGTATCCTTCGTTGGCTTTACGGTGGGGAGTGGGAGCTGCAAGTATCTCCTCTATATTGCTTTCCTGAGCAGGAGGCATACCTTTGGAGCGGACTACTTCGGGGTGATCGACCTTTTCTCCATAAATGATCTCACGGAGCTCCAGATAGAAGGAGCGGTCTCCCAGCATATCAAAGGTATACATCAGTCTCTGCTTCTCTTCGGTGAGTCGGTCGCTGAGTACAGTATCCTTCATGAGATCAATGTCATCTTCCATATTGGAAGTATCATCTATGAGTGCCACTTCTCCGATCTTTTTCCAGTGATCATCACAGAGGAGGAAGGTGGTGATGCCGTCTTTGGTGTAGCCTACACTGTCTAGGATGGCTTCATGAAGGTCATAGAATGTGGCATTGCCATCGATACGAATGTCTCTGCGAAAATCGTTAACCTCGTCAGAGATCATGACAAATCTGTATATCATAGCCTAAAAGGAGTTGGTAAGATGTGGGGGTAGATAGGTGACTCAGTCAATGGCTCCACGGACGATGCCACGCTTGGAGCTTTTGATAAATTCAAGGATACTGTCGCGTTCGTAAGTGGGTTCGTACTCTTTCTCAATCACTTCTATGGCTTCAGTATTATTGAGTCCGCGGGTGTAGAGCGTACGGTAGATGTCGTTGATGAGATAAACTTGGGGGTTGGTGAACTTGCGTCGTCTCAGTCCTACGATGTTAATCCCACAATAGACTGCGGGGTCTCTGCCAATAAGAGTATACGGAGGGATGTCTTTGGTGATCCGAGAACCTCCTTGAACCATCACCTGAGCTCCGATGCGTACAAACTGGTGGATCAGCGTGCCTCCGGATATTATGGCAAAGTCGTCAATGATCACCTCGCCGGCAATCTGTGAGGCATTGCCAATGATGACGTGGTCTGCCACTACACAATCGTGTGCGACATGACTGTAAGCCATGATGAGGCAGTCTGAGCCTACACGAGTAAAGCCTTTGGAAGCTGTCCCTCTATTGATGGTGGCACACTCCCGTATGATGGTGCGATCACCTACAATGGCTACGGAATCCTCACCGACAAACTTAAGATCCTGTGGTACTCCGGAAACAACGGCATGGGGATGAACCTCACAGTCCTGACCTATGCGGGCACCATACCGTATGATGGCTCCCGAGTGAATGTGAGTATTGTCCCCAATCTCTACGTTCTCTTCAATGATGGCAAAAGCATCTACACGTACTCCCTGAGCCAGCTTGGCATCGGGATGAATGATTGCTTGGGGATGGATGAGTTGGGATGACATAGTAAGTAGATTAATGGTTTTTGGTGATCTGAGCCATGAATTCACATTCACACACCAGCTGCTCACCCACAAATGCAAGACCTCGCATATTAGCTATACCTCTTCGTAGAGGTGAGGTGAGGTAGACCTTGATGACAAGGGTATCACCGGGAAATACTTTGTGCCTGAACTTGACATTGTCAATCTTCATGAAGTAGGTCAGATACTTCTCGGGATCGGAGAGCTGATTCAGGATAAGGATACCACCAACTTGAGCCATCGCTTCTATCTCCAGCACTCCGGGCATCACAGGTTCCTCGGGGAAGTGACCTACAAAGAAGGGTTCATTGACAGTGACATTCTTGACTCCAACGATGTGTTGAGTACCTATCTCAATGATCTTGTCTACCATCAGCATGGGATACCGATGAGGAAGAAGTTTCTTGACCTGATTGATGTCCAGTCGAGGCTCCTGGTTGGGATCATAGCGTGGAGATTGGCTTTCGTTGAAGCGGATATCTTTGCGAATTACAGTAGCCAGTCGGTTATTGATACGATGTCCGGGGCAGGTTGCTATCACTCGGCCTTGAATCTTGCGTCCGGCCAATGCCAGATCTCCAAGGAGATCCAGCAGTTTGTGTCGAGCCGGTTCGTTGTTGAATACCAGAGGACTGTTGTTGATATATCCCAATTGGTCTGCCTGTTTGGTCTCTACACCCATAGTTTCAGCCAGTAGATCCATCTTCTCTTGTGGCAGTACTTCATCGTAGATCACAATAGCATTATCGAGATCACCTCCCTTTATGAGGTCCTTTTCCAGAAGTTCTTTGATGTCTCGAACAAAGACAAAGGTTCTTGCTGCAGCTATTTCTGAGGGGAAGTCTTCAATACGCTCCAGAGTAGCGTACTGATTGGAAAGGATCTTGGAGTCAAAAGATATTAGCACATTGACTGCAAAGTGGTCATCAGGGAGAAGTAGCAACGAGCTTCCGGTCTCGGGATCATTCACTTCTACCTTCTTCTTCACAATATATACTTCTTTTATAGCATCCTGTTCGGTAGTACCCACCTCTTGGATCATCTCCACAAACCTCTTAGAGCTGCCATCCAAGATCGGGAACTCCGGGGCATCAACCTCTATGGCACAATTGTCGATACCGAGAGCATAGAGTGCAGCCATGGCATGCTCTATGGTGGATACCTGGCATCCATCTCTGGTTACTACGGTACCGCGCTGAGTCTTCGTCACATACTCTGCCAAAGCCGGTACAGTAGGCTTATCCGGAAGGTCTATGCGGGTGATCTGAATACCATAGTTTTCCGGACCGGGGTTAAACCTTACAGTAATATCCAATCCGGTATGCAGCCCTTTCCCACTCAAAGAGAAAGATGAGGCTATAGTCCGTTGCTTTTCCATATGTTAGTATCTATACGCAAGCCCACAATAAGTATAATCATTTCAGGGCTGCTAAATCTTTTTTCAGTTGATCCACCTCCTCTTGGAGGCTTGTTAGTTGCTTGTAGATATCGGGGAGCTTGCGGTGTATCGCCATAGCCTTCATGGAGAGAGGCATAGGTACCGCAGGCGAACCGAAGAGTACTGTCCCTTCATCCTTCACATTGCTGATGACGCCTGTCTGAGCAGCTAAGGTCACTCTATCTGCGGTGTAGAGATGACCTGCAACACCTACTTGCCCTGCCAGCACGTTCCACTCCCCAAGCTTCACACTCCCTGCTATACCGGACTGTGCAGCCATGACCGTATGGGCACCTACCTCAGAGTTGTGAGCGATCTGTACCAGGTTATCGATCTTCACCCCCTTGCGAATGATGGTAGATCCCAGCGAAGCTCTATCGATACAAGTATTGGCCCCGATCTCTACATCGTCCTCCAATACAACGTTTCCTGTCTGAGGAATCTTGTGATATCCATCATCTGCCGGGGCGAAGCCAAAGCCATCAGCTCCAATCACAGCACCTGAATGGATGATACATCTATCTCCAGTCACTGTATCAGCACTCAGCGTGACATGAGAGTAGATAGTAGTAGCATCACCCACATGTACGTTGGGACCGATATAGACAAAGGGCATGACTACCACATTGGCACCCAACTTAGCTCCAGAATCTATGAATACAAAGTCCCCCACATAGGCACTCTCATCCACAAAAGCACCCTCAGATACTATGGCAGAGTCACATATTCCGGGAGAGGGTCTGCCGGAACGTCTCTTAAGTTCCAACAATCTTCCCAGTGCACCATAAGCATCATCTACTCTGACGAGGGTAGTCTCTACGGGATGTTGAGGTTCAAAGTCCTTATTAACCAGCACGATCCCACAGTGTGTGGTATATAGGTAGGGTTCGTACTTGAGATTTGAAAGGAAGCTCAAATCCTTCTTTGAACCACTCTCAATCTTACCAAAGTCACTAACCTCTGCATTAGGATCTCCTTCGACGGTTCCATTCAGGAAGTCGGCGATCTCTTGGGCAGTATATTTCATTATTGATGTTTAATAGCAGAAGATCAGATGATACCCTTCTCCAGCAGAGCTTTTTCCATGACTATCTGGAGTAGCTTAGCTTGCTCGGCAGCCTTTTCTGCAAAGTGTTCGGTATTATCGTGATAGATGATAGACCTAGAGGCATTAACCAGCAGACCACACTCTTCATTGAGACCATATTCACAAACCTCTTCAAGACTTCCTCCTTGAGCTCCCACACCGGGTACTAGCAGGAAGCTCTTGGGAGCTATCTTACGGATACCCGCAAGCATGTTAGCTTGCGTAGCTCCTACCACAAACATGATGTTCTCTTCATTTCCCCAGTTGAAAGACTCCTTGATTACTCTCTCGAAGAGCCTTTCGCCTGACTCACTCACAACTAACTGCTGGAAGTCGCTACTCCCTGTATTGGAGGTGAGAGCGAGTATTACTACCCACTTGTCCACATAGTTCAGGAAGGGTTCGACACTGTCTGATCCCATATAGGGCGATACCGTGATGGCATCAGCCTTCCACACATCGAAGCATGCTTTGGCATACATGTCCGAAGTATTCCCAATGTCACCTCTCTTAGCATCGGCGATCACCAAGATTTTCGGATAGTTGCTTTTAATGTAAGCAATTGTCTCCTTCAGTGTGGATATTCCAAACGATCCCATCGACTCGTAAAATGCTACGTTGGGCTTATATGCTACTGTATACGGTGCTGTAGCATCTATGATCCTCTTGTTGAACTCCAACATCGGATCGTCCAAGTCCTTGACGCATTCCGGAAGTTTCTTGAAGTCGGTATCCAAACCTACGCAGAGAAAGGTCTTTTTAGACTTGATTTGCGTGACTAACTGCTGCTTATCCATCGTAACTGTATTGTAAACCTATCTTTAGATGTTTGTAAAGATAATACTTTTGGACCAACCGTCTATGTGACATTTACTCTCAAGAGGGATGCACCCCCTTGCGAGTCATGGATATGGACATCTTCTTGAATATGAATAGCGGTAGCGAGGCACCCACAGAGAGGTTAAAGATCACACTGCAGGTCACAATACTATTGGTAAACATTTCAGTCATATACTTTGTCTGCATATCGGGGATCTGCATGTGCTGTAAAAACATAATGAGAGAGAATACAATCTTATATGCGTAGATCCCCGGAATCATGGGTAGGAGGGCCGGTATGTAGAGTACTGTCGCAGGACAGTATATGCGTCGTCCCAAGATCAGGCTGCCCATTCCTATAGAGAATGCTGCAGCAAAGGATGCGGTAGCAATGTCTGTGCCAAGGCATTCCATAAGGCAGAATCGCAGCGAATGACCTACAGCTGAAAGCAAGGCTATTGAGAAGTATGCTCGGCGTGGTGGATCAGAAATAGCACCGAACCCAATGGCAGCTATCCCGGCGAAGAAAGCATCTTTAAGTATTTCGAATAGGATCATGGAAGTCTATGTGTATAGTGTATGTGGTACAGGGTGTAAGCCATCTGAGTTACAGGGTCAGGTTATTACGGACTATGAGTAGCGTAAAGGAGAGTCCTATAGCTATGCAGATCACAAGTAAGAGTGCTCTGAGCAGTCTGCTACATCCCGCAAGTTCGTGTCCTTCGAGGACATCTATGAGACCATTCAGGAGAGGAACTCCCGGAACGAGGTAGAGTACACTTGTGGCTATGGCTACTTCTGACGTGGAGGGAAGGAGAAGGGAAACTGAAGCAGTGAGAGACGCGATGAAGGCAGACAGTACCCAAGTGATATAGTTGTTGACCCTATAGTGAAGCATCCTTTCCTTGGCATAAAACCCTGCTAGAGTGGCGAAAAATACAAGGATATCTTCAATCCAAGAGCCCCCAAAGAGTGAGCAAAAAGAGCCATTGGCAAGACCTACAAGGATTAGGAGAAGGAAATGAGGAAGTCTCTGATGTGATTTGATTTCCTCATACTTCGTCCTAAGCTCGTCCAGTGATAGATGATAGTCGTAAGCTTCCCAGCTCAGGGCACTCAGCTCTGAGTTCATTGTAAAGCTGATCGGAAGAGATGGGATCATCGATACTGCGTTGTGTATCTCCTGCGTTTGTGGATGGGTTACACTGATTACGAGAGAGGTATGGTTGAGACTTATTTTGACATCTAGGCCCAAAGATTTTCCTATCCTACGGGTATTGCGGATGACTCGGGAGGTGTGTACCCCGGATCCCATCAAGGTGTTGGCATATTCTTGGAGGAATTCCGCTTCCTCTTTCAGTGGTGTAGGTGTATCCATAATAGATGAGTGTGTGTAGTTGTTGAGATATAGTGTCCTGAGTCTATGCTTGTACTTCCATGATTTCGTCTAGGCAGGTGGTGTATCGACGAGAGACGAGATCACGGCGAATCGCCTTTTGCCACGAGGTGGCATTTTCTGCAGCCATATATACGGCAGTCTCCCCATAGAGTTCTCGTATCCGATCTATCGTAGCTCCCAGCTTAGCTCTCCTCTCAGCTCCTTCATCACGGAAGAAGGTACGGTGGAGCTCAGGAACCACAAGATCAGACATCACCACTCCGGCTTTCTTGTATCCATAACCCCTGCGAAATATCTTCTGCATCAGTTCACGAATAGGTCTGCCACACTCTGTCAACTCTGAGGTGGGGGAGGTGAGGCTCGTCTCTGCTATCTCATAGGCTTGGGGAGCATTCTCGTGATATTTGTTGGTGGAGAGGAAGATCATGAGCTTACGGGCTCCGAGACCCTCTTGCCGTAAACGTGAACAGCACTTATCCGCAAAGTGGATCAGCATGCCATAGATCTCCTCGAAGTCTGTGAGATCCTCGGCAAAAGATCTTGACCTGCTAATACTTTTGATCTTTTGAGGCGCTGCGAAAGGAAAACTTGGTATACCTCTAAGCTCAAGACAGGTATTGGCTCCCACGATAGTCATCTCTCTGCGTACCCAAGAGATGTCAAGAGCAGCAAGATCATATGCCGTATGGATTCCGTATCGTGTCAGCTTTCGCTGATATTGTCTGCCGATACCCCAGACTTCACTGATAGGCATTTTCTTGAGGATGGCTTCCCTCTCATCTTCTGTAGATACCATGCATACCCCTTCGTAGGAGGAGTTTTTTTTAGCTAAATGGTTAGCAAGTTTTGCCAAAGTCTTTGTGGGAGCCATACCTATACAGACCGGAATACCGATACCTCTCTCCACTTTTCGTTTCAGATACTTACCATACTCTACATCAGCCTGGTGGGGAGCAAACTTCAGGAAGCATTCATCAATCGAGTAGACCTCCTGATCCTCCACATAGGGTTTCACGTACTCCATCACCCTCTTGGAGATATCCCCATAGAGAGCGTAGTTGGAGGATATGACTCGGATATTCTCTCGTTCTGCCTGCTCCTTGATCTTGAAGAGAGGTATTCCCATGGGGATTCCGAGATCCTTAGCCTCTTGGCTCCGAGAGATCACACACCCGTCATTATTAGATAGGACAACCACTGGAAGCCCCCACAATGATGGTCGGAAGAGACGCTCACAACTCACATAGAAGTTGTTGCAGTCCATCAAACCCATCATCTCTGTCTTGAGAGCTGTCACCGTCTCGCCTCCGACTTATGTATGATATAGGTCACCACTCCCCATATCCTAAAGTCATCGGTGGGCTCAATCTTGATCTTGGGATAGGAGGGATTCGCAGGGATCAGATAGAGTATAGCTCCTTCCTTGCGTATATATTTGATATTAAACTCCCCATTGACACAGCATATCACCACATCCCCGTCACGGTACTCCAGTTCGCGATCTACTACGACGATATTTCCTTCTTGGATACCTGCTTCGATCATGGAAGAGCCTTTCACACGAGCTAGAAATGTGGTAGAGGGATTGTGTACCAATTCTCGATTGAGATCTATGGAAGCGCCGGTATAGTCTGCCGCAGGGGAGGGAAATCCTGCAAATATTCCACCTTCAACGAAAGTCAGCTCCTCCCCTCCGGAAGCAGTATTGATGTCATAAAAGTCTAGATAGTCACTCATTGTATTTTCCTGATGGTCCTCTATTCTTGGGGTTTAAGCTCGCCTTCCTTGCTGAGACGAGCCATCACTGTGCGATATCTGAGGTAGAGGAGTAATCCCAGAGAGGTGAGGCTGAATGGAAAAGCCCACCATACACCGTGAACTCCCCAACCCATTGTAAAGGCAAAGATATACACAAGTGACAAAGCAACCAGTATATGGCAGATACAGGCACACACCGCCATGAACTTTACGTCACGCAACCCTCTCAGAGTATTGGCAAAGAGGATCTGTAGAACATCCCCAAACTGATAGAAAATCATGGGCCATACAAGTGTAGAGACTGTCACGATGATCTCCTCATCCTGTGTGAAGATCCTTCCCAAAGAGTGTCTGGAGAGGATCAGAAGCGTCACGAAAGAGAATGCCAGCAGTAGCAGAAGCCTGAATCCTGCCCTTATTACGGCGCGGATACTCTCGTAGTCATGCATCTCATAGTAGCGACTTACACGTATGGTTACCGCTGAAGCCAGCCCATAGTAGAGCATAAATCCCAAGGTTGATACCACACTCATCACCTGGTGGGCTGCCAAAGCGATGCTGCCAAGCCACCCCACCATGATCACTGAGAGACTGAAGGAGGCCGCCTCCACACCCATTTGCAGACTTAGTGGGAGACCCAGCCTGAAGAGCGAACCCACGTGCGTTCGAGAGGCCCTGCTACGATATCCTCCCGCCTCCGTGAATAGGGTGCGAAACCTTCTTCCCCATAGAATCGCTCCGCCCAGCGCCACGAGGCAGAAGATACGTGCCACCAGTGTGGCTACCCCTGCTCCGATCAGTCCCCACTCGGGTAGTCCCAGCTTACCATAGATGAGGAGATAGTTCAGCACGATATTGATCAGATTGGAGATCAGGAGTACTACCATGGCATCTGCTGCGCGCTCGACTCCGTCTGCTGCCTGCTTGAAGGCATTGAAGAGCATGGTGATCAGTATTGTCGAGAGTTGTATCAGGTAGTAGGGGCGTATATAGGTCAATAGCTCCTCGGGCTGCCCAAATTCCTCGAGGTGCATCCAGAGGATTCCCATCACGAGACTCAAAAGTATGCCGATGATGCCATTTGCTATCAGACTGCTTTTGAGAAGCCCCATGAGCTGACCATCCCTAGCGCCGTAGGAGGATGAGATCAGTGGCGTCAACCCGTACGAAAAACCTACACCCATGATGAACGCCAGGTTCATGAAGTTATTGACAAATGAGGCAGCTGCCAACTCCGGCGTGCTATGGTGACCCACCATGATATTATCCACGAATCCCACAAGGATGATCCCCAGCTGACCTATCATGATCGGTAAGCCAAGCCTCATCAGTGAGCCGTAGTGCCGTGTGATTTGACTAGTATGCATATATCAAGCTAACGGTGTATATAACTTTTATATCCTTGTGGTGGAGCAGTTTGCCATACACGGGCGGGCAAAAGAAAAAAGAGGACCTCCGACTTTCAAGCTCTGAAGGACCTCTCGATATGCCTCTCATATGGTCAGAGAGAAGTAGTGACCGCGACAGGATTCAAACCTGTAACCTTCTGATCCGTAGTCAGATGCTCTATTCAGTTGAGCTACGCGGCCAAGCCTGTATGGCTGAAAAACTGTCTCCGTTGGCAGTCTAAAAAAGTAGTGACCGCGACAGGATTCAAACCTGTAACCTTCTGATCCGTAGTCAGATGCTCTATTCAGTTGAGCTACGCGGCCCTAAACCGGTGTCAGTTTTCTGACTGCAAATGTACTACTTTTCCTCCATTCCGCAAGTCTTTTCCCCACCCCTTAATTCCGCAAGGTGAGTATTCAGGTTATGCGGAAGGCTCCAATTACTGT